>Ga0256847_1000787_pt1 | contig 18278 bp, 14 predicted proteins | sample TeddybearmetaG_FD_189099 | JGI IMG/M metagenome (GOLD analysis project Ga0256847, IMG submission 189099) | Hydrothermal vent microbial communities from East Pacific Rise, Pacific Ocean - Teddybear | ecosystem: Environmental > Aquatic > Marine > Hydrothermal vents | place: Pacific Ocean: East... | reverse complement strand
TTCGGCGTTTTTAAATTCTGGTTCAGACATACTTGATTGATCTTATTGATAAAAGCAGTTAACACAATTAATAATGGCGCATTATAGCGGTAAAGAATTTCTAATCCCACCAATTTTGTGAGCACGACGCTAAACTCTACTGATAATTTCTTTTGATGCTTCTAGTGCAGACTTTAACATCGTGTCATAAGGTTCTCGACTGTCTAAATCGAGAATAGTTGCACCATTAAACGCTAAGTTTGGAATAACAGCGATTTTTGCCTCTAATCTAGCCATTTTATGGTCAGGTTTGCGCGAATGTGCTGTTGCCGCATCTATGTTGAGCCGGATCACGAGTGCAGGCACATGGTTTGCCATAAGCTGATACATTTTTTGTTCGCGATCAGCTAGTTTCTTGGAAAACCAGGTGGTAGAAAGAGAGGAATTAAGCCCTGTACCATCCACATTAAAGCCGTTTACCTCTGCTTGAGGATATCGATCAGTGAGCACCAAAACTTTTTGATCATTGAGTTTTAGCATCTTTTTGAACTTAAATAAGCGCCATTTGGATAACAAATAAATGACAAGAGCAATCAAGCCTTCGGGCTCCGATTTTTTCTTCTCATCAGTTTTTGCAGCCTTTGCAACCAAATAATGTTGAAATCGCGAGCCTATTAAGGGTAAATCACCAATCCATTCGGCTATACGCCCAGAGGATTGACCTAAATAGATTAGCTCGATTGGATTCTCTTTTCCTAATTCGGCTAGCAGATCCGCGCTTAGGGTAGATTTGCCTGAACCGTCACAACCGATAACGGCAATGACATACGGGAGTTGTATAGTGGGTAATGATGGCGCTGTGGAGTTCAAATTTTAGACCCGAGAATGAGAATTTAATCGATATGTCTATGATAAGTATCGATTGGACGACAAGCAATAAGATCTTACCTTGATTTGAATCCATATATGATTTTGAGTCTTGATTTTTATCTTCGTGAGGAAGATTGCTATATGGTTCATCTGGTGACAAAATGGCTACTCCTTCAATCCTAAAAGCTATCAGCCATGTACAAACTCTATATAGCCAATAAAAATTATTCTTCATGGTCGCTGCGCCCGTGGGTATTAATGAAGGAACTTTCAATAGAGTTTGAGGAAAAGTTAATTCCTTTTATCGAAGGATCTAATTGGGAGCCTTTTCGTGATTTTTGCCCCAGTGGGACGGTGCCTTGTTTGCAGGATAATGCGTTGACGGTATGGGATTCTATGGGGATAGTAGAGTATTTAGCTGAGAGTCACACCAGCGTATGGCCAGAGGAACTAAGAGCTCGTACTTGGGCTCGCTGCGCGGCGGCGGAAATGCACTCTGGTTTTTCAACACTGCGTAATGAATGTCCAATGAATTGTGGCTTACGTATTCGGTTAAATGAAATTACTACAGCTTTGCAACATGATATTGATCGAATAGAGGAGTTGTGGCAGCAAGGAATTGATCAATTTGGCGGGCCATTTTTAGCCGGTAAAAATTTCACCGCAGTAGATGCGTTTTTTGCACCGGTGGCGTTTAGAATGCAAACTTATGATTTATTACAAAGTGAAACGGCAAAAGACTATGTTCAGACTTTATTGTCGCTTGAGTCAATCAAGAGTTGGCAAGGTGAGGCGCTGGTTGAACCTTGGTTTGAAGAAGCTCATGAACAAGAAGCTAAAGATTCTGGTGAAATTTTGAAAGACTATCGCAATATTAAATAAACGTGACTCATAAACAATCCCCTGTCATTGCGGCTGTAAACCGCTCCTGCGTTTACCGCATATATGCCATCCATGGCAAAAAACGAAGTGCGGCAATCTGTTTGGGGTTTACGGACATCAATTATCATTCACAAGGCTGACAAGCTGAATCTTCTACTTGTTCTCTTCGAGAAAACCATATAATTCTTCAGCGCGATCATATACCACTTTAGCCAGTTGAATTTTTACATCATGGTCACTAAGTAATCTGGTTAAGTCGTGTCTCAAATCTGCTGATTGAATTTCATTTACAGCATTTACTAATTGACTAGCTGTAAGTCCAAGATCGCAATTTTTCACGTGGCTTATTATAGGTGCCCCCGATTTATCTGTTTTAAATGTATTACCACAAACACTATTCCTAAATTGTTTTTGTACTTCATACGGCATGATACTTCGAAGACGGTTTTGATAGCTTGGTAGAATTAACAGAATATTCTCTGTAGTGACGCTACTGCGATAATATTGCGCTAGTCGTGCACGGATTTCCTTATTGCCAATGGCGTTTATTGCACCTACGGATAACAGTTCATCATAGGTCGCGCGCGCGATTTTTCTCGGGAGAGAATGACTCGCTTGATAGGTATCAATAAGAAAACTCTCATCTAAGGTCTCTGCAGGCTGATCAATATTTTTAAGAGTGGCTAAACCATAGTTTCTTGCTCTAGAAAAAAACTCAATACGTCTTTCCATGTCTTTTTGATTGGATAATAATTCAACTTGAATTCGAGAAAGATACTCAGCGGCTCTTTGTTTGTCTTTTTGTAAGTCGTTCCAATTTGCCACTTGGATTCCTACAAAAACACCTACAACTACAATGAAAAAATCGACAAAAACCGCAAACCAGTTTTGATCTTTGACATGTTGTGTAACTCGGCGCAATAGCATCAATTATTCTCCACAAATATTTGATTTAAAATTTCATTCACCAGCTCAAGTAACTTTTCATCCGATTTGAGCATAGTAGCGTGAAGTACAAACATAAGTTCATATCGGTTTTCTAATGTCCGTAGACCTTCCAAATCATACGATCTAATCGCCTTGTTCGGATCGTATGCATTGTTTTCTTTATCAACGGCAGCACCGGTATTACCTCTGCTGCTGCGATAGTCAACAAATAGATTGGTAGAGATCTCTATCGCCACAATACTCATCAGTTCAGGAAAGATAAATGCATCACGCTTCAAAAGTACATCATAATTAACAAGCGCTTTCTGTAATCTCTCACTGGAGAGGATGGTTAATTCACCATTGCCCATCAGTTGTAAATAAGCCGCTGATTGTGCAGGCCGTCGGCCCGTGGATCTGGCGGCGTCCAAAGCTCTTTTGATGATAGAGCTATCTGGTGCAGGCTCAACGTTTTCTAATACGTCAATCAGTTGGCTCAGGTTTTCCACATAATCTACACGAATCAAATTTTGTTTCTCTATCGCAGTTTTGATGATAGTGAATTCTTCTTCAAGTTGCAGCAGCACTGATTGCTCACGTTGCTTGGATTGTTGCTGTTCATTCCATTCAGTCACTTGAAAAGCGATGAGAATACCAACTACCACGATAAAAAAATCGAGTCCAACAGCAAACCAGTTTTGGTCTTTAACGTGTTTTGTTAAACTGCGAAGTAACATTTTAGCTTCCTTTTATATTATTGCGGCTGTAAACCGCTCCTGCGTTTACTTCATTCATGCCATTCATGGCAAAAAACACAGCGTGGCAACCTATTTGGGATTGTGAGGTTGATTTAAACAGTTTCAATAATTTTTAATCAAGTGATCTATATAGTATGGAATTTGAGTACCTAAGTAGTAAGGTAAATTCATTAACGTATATTGCTTACCATTGGGTGTTTTGGTGTTGATTACTTCATATTCCCCTGCATACATTCTGATTGCATAGTGATGAGGGGCACGTTCAACGAATTGGTGCAATGATTTTAGTGAACCCGTGGTACCAGATTTTACCTCGATGGGAATAAGATGGCTATCCATAGAGTACACTAAATCTACTTCTGATGAGGATTGCCTTTTCTCTCTCACCCAAAAACAGGGTATCTGTGATTTTTCCGATTGTAATGAAATCAATTCTTGAGTAATCATGTGAGGAATAATTGCACCTTTATAAATAGTACTTAAATCATCTAATAACAACATTTGTGAAGAAAGTTCTAATGTGTAGTTTATTAATCCTGTATCTAAAAATTGTAACTTTGGTGATTTTTTTAAATCGGCAATTACTGGTGGCTCTAGCGCGGTTGTTGGATACATCAGTTGAATAATTTTGGCTTGATGCAAATTTCTAAAAGCCTCTCCCATTTCTCTGGATCGGTAATTTGAGTTACCAAAATTTTGAAATTTTATCCTTTTGTCAATAGAATAAGCCGCTGTTGCCATAATGTGTCTAATCACATTTTTCTCTGTTGGATTTCTGGCATATTTTTCCGCATCACTGATATATGAAGCCCAAATACTTTCATAAATGTGAGCCAAATTTCCAAAAGATTGTTCTTTTTCAAACTCTTCAACTATTTCAGGCATCCCTCCGATGATGCAAAACCGGTTAAATAGTTGAACAAGCGTGCTATGTGCTGCCGGGTTTATCGGAACACCTATTAATTGTTCAAGCGCAACCGTACTACCAATAGCTTGCAAAAACTCCTGAAAATTAAGGGGGTAGAGGTATAAAAATTCCACCCTTCCCACTGGGAAGCTAGGTACATCTTTTAGTGCAAATTCGAGTAAAGAGCCTGCACTAATCACATGTAATTCAGGAAAATCTTCATAAAAATACCGCAGCAAAGCAATGGCTTTGGGCGATTCCTGAATTTCATCAATAAAAATCAAACAGTCTAAAGCGTGCTTTGTAGGGATATTATGGGCAATAAAAATAGCATCAACTATGGTTCTTATATCATCACTTTGTTCAAAAAATTGGCGATGGGTGCTTTTTTCAAGATTTAAATAAATAGAACGCGCATAGGACTTGGAAAAACCATTAACCAGCGTGGTTTTTCCCACTTGCCTAGCACCTCTGATAATCAAAGGTTTTCTACTGGATTTAGATTTCCAATGGATTAATTGTTTTGTTAGCTGTCGATTAAATAGCATTTTGTATTTCGGATAACACGCTCTTGGTGAACGAGTATACGACTAGAATGTATCATAGTAAAGGCTAATAACGCGTTATTATGTTATATAGTAAAGCCACAATGCTAACATGTTTGTATGATAGTCCACGCCTCTGCGGTTAAAGCGTAGTGTGGTAAATTGTTTGGTCTTAAACTTCAATGCTGAGATTGCCACGTCGCTGCGCTTCTCGCAATGACCTATTTTTTGAGCATAGTTTCGCTCTTTGCAATTAACCGACGCAGGCGTTCCAGATTGAACCATATTCCACTATTGGTTGTCATAGCTGCTAAGACTCTGGGAACTAGCCTTCATTCTAGCTAAATTATTGGTTATTTTGCGATGCCCAGTATGCCTTTAATGAATCCATGGCTGTGATATAATCGCGCGGCGATTCGGCGTATTCATGAATAATGAAGCCGATATTCTAATAATATTGCAGTGGTTATTAATTAGTAACACACTGCTTGTATCTACCAGTTTTAAGGGAAACCCGTTTATGTATCAAAAACAACTAGCAAAAGATGGCGAATGGCTGTTTAAAATCCGCGGTAATTATTTAAACTCAGTGGTTATTTTGAGTGGTGTAATCGCTTATTTTTACTCTACCGTTGGGCCGTTTGAATCGGCAGCAAATAACCAAATATGGTTTTGGGTTTCGTTTGCAGTAGCTGCATCTGGCGCGTTGTTTCGTATTCAAACTAGCGGGCATGCAGCTCTAGGAACCTCGGGCGTAACGAAAGATCAAGCAGTCGCATCGGAGTTGAATACTACGGGTCCTTATTCAATTGTGCGAAACCCTCTTTATGTTGGGCGTATTCTTAACTTTACCGGTATTGCTATGCTTTCTGGCAGTTGGGTATTTGGTGCACTAACCTTTTTGATTTCAGTATTAGTTTACGAACGTATTTCAGTTTATGAAGAAGAGTTTATACGGGGAAAATTTGGTGATGCTCACACAGACTGGGCGAAAACAGTCCCTTTTCTTTGGCCTCGATTCGGCGGATGGACAAAACCAAAATATCCCTTTTGGATCAGACGCTGCATTAAACGAGAAGATAAAAAAGTGACATTACTTTTTTCATCAGTTGTTTTGTGTGATTTTGCTGTTCGCGGTTTTGAGATAGAAAATTTACCTGAAAATCTAACTTGGTATTACATTTGGGCGGCTGTCACTGTAACTTACATCATTATTCGTTTAATTCGCCTGTTCACTAAAACCTTTGACGGGATCTCCTAGTGACAGATAAAACTCCTGAACAATCGCCATTGATTGCAATAATTGGTTGTGATGGTTCGGGAAAGTCTACGGTTAGTGAGCATGTTTTCGCAGTTGTGAGTCGATTTGGTAAAGCAGCTACTGCTCATTTAGGAAAACAACAAGGTAACGTTGGGCGAGCACTGGCTGAATTACCATTGATCGGAAAACTGATTGATCGGCTTATTGAACGCAAAGTTGCCACCGTTCATAGTTCCCACAAAGAAAAAAAAACGCCAGGAATCATTCCCGCATTTGTGATGTACATTTTTACTTTACGCCGAGTAAGGCGATTCAAACGGATGCTGACTTTGCGAGAGCAGGGCCACATTATTATAACCGACCGATTTCCTCAGTTAGATTATCCAAGAGCCTACGATGGCCCTGATCTCGATGCCTCAGCAGAAGGTAATTTTGTTGTTCGTTGGTTAGCTAAAAAAGAGCAGGCAGCTTTCGAGTGGATGACTAGTCATCGCCCTGATCTCATACTGCGACTCAATGTTGATTTAGATACCGCATGCGCACGTAAGCCGGACCATATGCGTGAGAGGCTGGCGAGAAAAATAAAGGTAACACCATTGTTGAAGTTTAATGGGGCTCCGATTACTGAAATTGACGCCGCAAAAGAGTTACAAGCAGTACTTGAACAAACAGAAAAAGTGATTACTGAATTTTTGACTGCTCGCGGATTCGCACTCGCAAAATAAAATAGGATGATGTTGGTGCCAGCCGCGGTACTCTCATCAGTTTAGTTGTATTGATTCAATAAGAGCTCAAAGCATGATCCGAAAGGCTAGCCAATTACTTATCATTTTTATCTTTCAATTCTCTGCGCTACCCTCTGCGAGGGCGATAGATAATGAAGCATGGCAAGACATAAGCGATATTGGGGTGACCACATTGGTGACCGCCGCGTTCGTTATTCCTGGCGCTAAGGGTGATTGGGAAGGTGCCAAACAAGCCTTCTACAGTATCGGATTTACGCAGGGCATATCTATTTTAACCAAGTCAATCGTACATGCGAAGCGCCCTGATCTTAGTGACAATAATAGTTTTCCCTCTGGGCATACTGCTACGGCTTTTTCTTCTGCGACAACTTTGTACCGCCGTTACGGTTGGAAATACGGCTTACCGGCTTATGCACTTGCAACGCTAACGGGTAGCGCTAGAGTGGTGGGTAGAAAGCACCATTGGTACGACGCGGTGGTAGGAGCTGCGATTGGTTCAGCCAGTGGATGGTATTTTACAGATGCTCTTGATGAAAACGTTCAGCTCTACCCTTGGGTGGATTCAAAAAGTGTTGGTGTTGCTTTCGTATATCACTGGTAAGTTTTTACCTTAATTTTCAGGTTGTTGCAATAACTCAGAACTCCAGCCTCCGCCCAACGCTTTGATTAAAGCCACACTCGAGGTTAACCTTCTACTAAGAATATCAAGCGCATTACGTTGATTTTGTAGAGAAGACGCCTGCACGATGACAATAGATTGATAATTAACAATACCAGCTCGGTACTGGTTATTAAGTATCTCAACGGATTTGCGGGTTGCTTTAACTGCTTCCGCTTGTGCGCTCGCTGCCTGTTCGAGTAGATCCAATTCAACCAAGTTGTCTTCCACTTCGAGAAAACTATTTAGAACTTTTTGACGATAATCGGCAACCGTAGCTTGGTAAGCAAAGGCGGCTTTTTTACTATTAGCGGAAACTGCGCCGGATGTATAAAGCGGCAGCGCAACTCTTGAACCGCCGACGAATTTTTTGATAATTCTATAACCTGAAGAAAGCGATAGAGAAGGGTACGCTCTTGCTTTTGCAACGCCAATTTGAGCATTGGCGGCTGCCATTCTTCGTTCCGCTGCTGCTATATCGGGTCTACGTGAGAGTAGTTGCGAGGGCAAACTTAACGGAATATTTGGTAACTCAAGATTTACTACCGCTGCTTCGAGTTGGAAATGGGCGGGTGCTAGTCCAATCAGTACTGCAATGCTGTGTTCTAGCTTTGCTCTAAGGATCTTGGCTTTGTAAACTTCTACTTGTACACTGCTGAGCTGCGCTTGCGCCTGGGTGAGATTTTCTCGTCCTACAACGCCTGCTGCATATTGGTTTTTTGAAATTTCTAAAGAGCGTTGATAGGCTTCGCTGGTTTCTTTCGAAAGTTGGATGTCCGCATCTTTTATTCTAAGTAAAAAATAATTTTGTGCTAGTTGGGTTTGCAGCGATAATTTTGCCGCGGCAAGGTCAGCAATACTTGCCTGTGCAGCCGCTTTACTCGATTCGGTATTTCGTTTAATTTTTCCCCAAAGATCAATTTCCCAACTCAGAAGGAGGCCAAAATCGTTAACACCACCAGCCGCCAATGCCGGGAAATGACCCGCACGCGCTATCTCAACGGATGCTCGAGCTTGCTCTACTTGAGCTAACGCCGCTTGCAGTGAATAGTTTTTTACTTCTACCTGTTGTAGTAAGCTATCTAAAATAGGATCATTGTATACTTTCCACCAAGTTGGTGTGATATTGATGGGATCGGGTTTTTGTTCAGCATCATTAGGGCTAATGTAAGAGTTTTCTTTAATTGACTCTTTGAAAGCCTCAGGTGTTTCGATTTCTGGACGTTTATAATCGGGTCCCACCGTTACACACCCAGCGCTAAAAAGAATCAGCGATGCTAGAGTTAAAACGCGACAAGCGTTAGTTAGCGTGTTCAATTTTAATCTTGCAGAGCTAGTTTTCATTGCATATCCTTTGAACCGGATGCCAAGTTTTTCGCTTGCCTTCCTGAAGCACCCAAATTATTAAACCAACTACTCAGTCGGTCAAGATAAATATACACGACGGGCGTAGTATACAGGGTTAATAACTGGCTCATGATCAATCCACCACCTATGGCAATACCCAGTGGCTGCCGCATTTCAGCGCCGTCTCCCTGGCCTAGAGCTAAAGGGATTGCGGCGAGCAATGCGGCGAGAGAGGTCATAAGAATGGGTCTAAAGCGCATCAAACAGGCTTGATAAATAGCATCTTTGGGTTTGATGTTTGAGTTTCTTTGAGCGTCCAGCGCGAAATCAATCATCATAATGGCGTTTTTCATCACCACTCCTATCAGCATAAAAATTCCAATCATGGCGATGACATTAAAGTCCGTTTTGAAAAACAACAATGCCAATAATGCACCCACGCCTGCTGAAGGCAAAGTTGATAATATGGTCAGTGGATGGATCAAGCTTTCATATAAAATGCCCAACACAATATAGAGAGTCAAAAAGGCGGCGAGAATAAGTATGGGTTGATCGTCTAACATTGCTTTAAAAGCTTTGGCGGATCCTTGGTAGCTGCCACGTACTGAATTTGGAACGGCAAGATCCCTCATTGCCTTATTGATCGCTTTGGTTGCTTTGGACAGAGAAATTCCCGGCGCTCGATTAAAGGAGATAGTTATTGCAGGCAGCTGGGAAAAATGACTGACACTCAATGATGTTTCTGATTGCTCGTGACGTGCGATCATTGAGAGCGGAACGATGCCTCCATCAGCACTGGTTAAATAGATTCGATCAAGATCTTTTGCCGATTGAGCAAACTCTGGAGCCACCCCCATGATCACACGATATTGGTTGAGAGGTTTATAAATGATGGAAACGGAGCGTTGAGAAAAAGCATTATTGAGAACCGTATCAATTTGTTTCGACGTGATCCCAAACCTCGCGGCGGTATCTCGATCAACCACCAACATAGTTTGCAAACCTTTGTTTTGTTTGCTGGTATCAATATCAATAAGTTCAGGTAATTTCGCTAGCGCACTGCGAATTTTTGGCTCCCATAAACGTAGGGTTTCCAAATCATCTGCTTGCACAGTGTATTGATATGAGGATCGGCTTCGACGACCACCTGTTTTGATATCCTGAACCGTTTTCAACACCAAAGTAGCTCCGGCAACATTGCTGGTTTGTTTTCTCAGCCGCTCAACGATTTCAGCGGCATGTACTTTTCGTACCGCAAGCGGTTTTAGCATCACATATATTTTACCAGTGTTTCTCTGTGCGCCTCCGGTAAATCCAACCACGTTTTCGATCGCAGGATCCGCTCGAAGAATATCAATAAACTCCTTGAGTTTTTTTTCCATCATTTGAAAAGAGACACTTTGATCGGCTTGAATATGACCCGACAATTGCCCGGTATCCTGTTTCGGGAAATATCCTTTGGGTACAATGCTGTACAAGAATCCATTGAGAAGGATGGTGACCAACAGTATCAGCATCGTTGTTTTAGAATTCTTGAGAGTCCACTTAAGCGTTTTATCATACCCGTTAAGTAGAGCGGTAAATTGATTTTCGCTCCACTCAAAAAACTTTCCGGGCTTTGCTGTTTCACTAGCTGACTTTAAAAATAGCGAACACATCATCGGCGCGGTCGTTAATGAAACAACTAAAGAAATAAGAATGGCAACGGTTAGTGTAACAACAAACTCGCGAACAAATAATCCAACGTAACCGCCCATTAGCAACATTGGAATAAATACGGCGATCAACACTAGCGTCATAGAAAGAACAGTAGGGCCCACTTCTTTCGCACCGATAAGTGCTGCTTTTTTGGGCGAGAGACCATCTTCAATATGTCGCATGATATTTTCCAAAACAACAATAGTGTCGTCCACCACAAAGCCGACAACAATGGTTAGTGCCATTAGTGAAAGGTTATCGAGGTTGTAATCTAACAGATACATTACGGAAAAAGTGGAGACTAAGGAAACCGGTACAGCGATGGTTGGGATCAATGCAGCACGGCCACTGCGTAAGAACATCAACACCACTAAGGTGACTAAAATTACTGCGATAATGAGTGTTTCACCAGCATCGCGCATGGATGCCTTTATGGTTGAAGTTCTTTCCATGACTACTTTTACATCAATTGCTGCCGGTAGTGAGGCGCGTAAAGTGGGCAAAAGACGACTAATATTATCAACTGTCTCAATAATGTTGGCATTTGGTTGCCTTCTAATAATGATTAACACTGCCGGTTTATCATTGGAGAAACCGGCGTTTCGAACATCTTGCACAGAGTCTTTTATGTTGGCAATGTCTTTTAGTTCAACAGTTGCACCCTGGGCACTGTAGCCAATAATAACCGGCATATAATCACTGGCTTGTTGTGCTTTTCCATTGGCTGAAATTTGCCAGTTTTTATCGCCATGTTCAAGAGAGCCTTGCGGGCGATTGGAATTGGAGGTGATAATTGCTTTGCGAACATCCTCAAATTCAACACCGTATTTGTGCATTGGTTGCGGGTTAATTTCGACCCGAACTGCGGGTAACGAGCTACCGCCTATTTCAACGTCGCCTACTCCGGTAAGTTGTGATAATTTTTGCACAATAATAGTAGACGCCACATCATACATTTGTCCTTGGGTCATGGTGTCAGAAGTTAAACCTAGAATTAAAATGGGTGCATCGGCGGGATTCACCTTTCGGTAACTTGGATTAGTAGAAAGCCCGCTGGGAAGCAAGCTTTGGGCGGCGCTAAGTGCTGCTTGGACATCTCTGGCGGCGCCGTTAATGTCGCGGTCAAAGTCAAACTGTAAAACAATTTTTGTCACTCCGAGGGCACTGGTCGAAGTCATTTCAGTTATGCCAGCGATCTTTCCGAGTGATCTTTCTAGCGGTGTTGCTACTGCTACAGCCATTGTTTCCGGACTGGCTCCGGGCAGTGATGCTTTGATCTTTATGGTAGGAATATCCACTTTTGGCAGTGGAGAAACTGGAAGCAGATACAAAGCGACTGCGCCAACCAGCATTAAACCAATGGTAAATAGGGTGGTGGTGACTGGTCGATGAATAAAAGGCGCAGAAAAATTCATGCAGCTCTACCTATTCTGTTTTACTTTCTGTCGAGTTATTCGACGAAAGCTCGGTCGGCAAGGAGCCGGTAGAAGAGGCTGGATCTGCAAGTTTTTCGAGTGCCAGGTAAATAACTGGCGTGGTAAACAAGGTAAGTAGTTGGCTGACAATTAAGCCGCCAACCAAAGTGATACCAAGAGGATGGCGTAGTTCTGAGCCAGCGCCAGAGCCAAACACCAAGGGTAACGCCGATAGCAATGCTGCCATTGATGTCATCATTATGGGTCTAAAACGTAACAGGCAAGCTTGAAAAATGGCCTCTTGTGGAGATAAACCCTGTTCACGCTGGGCATCTAGCGCAAAGTCTATCATCATGATGGCATTTTTCATCACAATGCCAATTAACAAAATAATTCCTATAATTGAAATAACATTGAGTTCATTACCTGTGATGATAAGCGCCAACAATGCACCAACGCCGGCAGAGGGCAAGCTAGATAAAATGGTGATTGGATGGATATAACTCTCGTAAAGCATTCCTAAAACAATATAAACGGTCACAATGGCAGCTAAGATTAATAATAATTGGCTGGTTAGCGATGCACGAAAGGCGGATGCCGAACCCTGAAATTTTAATTGTGAACTGGCGGGTAAATTCATTTCTTGCTCAACCGATTCAATCACTTCAATCGCTTTTCCAAGCGAAACGCCAGAGGATAGATTAAAAGAAATCGTGGCCGCTGGGAATTGCCCAATGCGGGTAATGATTAATGCTGATGAACGCTCACTAATTTGAGCAATTGAAGAGAGTGGGATTTGCCGTGGCAAGCCATTATTCTCTGTTCCTGCTACGCCATTACCCGTGCTAATATAAATGTTATTTAGAGCGGCTATGCCGTTTCTAAACTCAGGCTTTACCTCAAGTATGACATGTTGCTGGCTAGTAGAAGTGAAAAGTGTTGAGACTTGTCTTTGTCCAAAAGCGTTATATAGAGTGTTATCTATGGCCATAGGAGAAATGCCGAGCCGTCCTGCGTGGTCACGATCGATTTCTACAAATGCTTGCAATCCTTTTTCTTGTTGATTACTAGTGACATCTGATAGCTCTGGTTGTTGGTTCAAGCGTTCAATTAATTTGGGCACCCATTCACGTAGAACATCCGCATTGGCATCTTCTAGCGATAACTGATATTGGGTGCGACTGACTTGATACTCAACGGTCAAATCTTGCACCGGCTGCATAAATAATTTGATGCCATTAATTTTTTTAAGTGAAATTTGCAATCGCTTGATTACCTCACTTGCATTCGCGCTCCGCTCAGAAATTGGTTTAAGATTAATCAGAAAACGACCGCTATTTAAGGTCGCATTGTTGCTATCGACACCAATAAAAGAAGATAAGCTTTCGACCGCAGGATCTTGCAGTATTACCTTACCCAATGCCTGTTGGCGTTTTGCCATCGCAGTGAAAGAAATGCTTTCTGGCGCTTCAGAAATTCCTTGGATAGCACCCGTGTCTTGCACGGGGAAAAAACCTTTTGGGATAACATTGTAAAGAACAGCCGAGAGTAACAATGTGGCAAGGGCGACCACTAGCGTCATTTGTTTTCTCTCTAGCACCCATTCAAGCAGCTGACCATACTGAACGGTTAGTTGATCAAACCAAGTATTCTTATTTTTGGATGGATCGTCTTCTTGCTTGGTCAATAAACGAGCACACATCATTGGGGTCAGAGTCAATGATACGACCGCAGAAATTAATATTGCAACCGATAGAGTTATGGCAAACTCTCTAAACAAACGACCAATCACATCGCTCATAAAAAGTAGTGGAATTAAAACGGCAATAAGTGAAAAAGTTAAAGAAATAATAGTGAAGCCGATTTGTCGTGCACCTTTTAAGGCTGCTTTCATCGGCGTTTCACCGGATTCTAAATGTCGCATGATATTTTCAATCATAACTATAGCGTCGTCCACCACAAAACCGGTGGCGACAATTAGCGCCATTAGCGTTAAATTGTTAACCGAGAATCCAGCCAAGTGCATGACTGCAAAAGTGCCAATTAACGATAGAGGCACCGCGACACTCGGAATAATTGTGGCAGGAATATTTCGTAAAAATAAGAATATAACCATGACTACTAAGGCGACAGCCAGCAATAATTCTACCTGCACAGCATGAACCGACGCACGAATAGTATTGGTGCGATCGGTGAGTACTGAAATATCAACCGCAGGAGGCAGCGATGATTTTAATTGAGGAAGCAGCTTCTTTATTTCATCGACAACTGCGATCACATTAGCATCAGGCTGTCTTTGAATATTTACGATCAGCGCAGCTGATTGATTAGCCCAACCTGCAAGGCGAGAATTTTCTGTTCCATCGATTACCTCGGCAACATCTTGCATTCGAACGGGGGAACCATTTCTAAACGCAACCACCATACTCCTAAACTCGTCGACCGATCTTAATTGATTATTGGCGTTAATGGTTGATGCCTGGCTAGGACCATCAAAACCACCTTTGGCTAAATTCGAATTAGCCCGATCAATCGTTTTTCGTAAATCTTCTAACGAAAGTTTATAAGCTGCCAAGATGTTTGGATCTGCCTGAATTCGAATAGCGGGGCGCTGCCCGCCGCTAATACTAACTAAACCAACTCCCGGAACTTGTGAAAGTTTAGCACTTAGTCGTGTTTCTGCCATTTGTTGTATTTGTGGTAATGGCAAGGTATCGGAAGTGAGAGCTAAGGTAAGTATTGGCGGATCGGCTGGGTTAATTTTGTTGTAAATAGGCAGTTGCGGCAAATCCGGGGGTAATCGATTTAGCGCAGCATTTATAGCCGCTTGAACGTCTTGTTCAGCCACATCGAGCGGCAAATCTAAACTAAACTGTAATGTAATAACGGACGCGCCGCCAGAACTTGTGGAAGACATTTGATTTAAGCCGGGAATTCGTCCAAATTGCCGTTCAAGCGGTGCAGTAATTGTAGAAGTAACAACTTCTGGGCTAGCGCCAGGATACATAGTCACAATTTGAATAATAGGATAATCAAACTGAGGCAATGAGGAAAGTGGCAATAACCGATAGGCGAAAGAACCTACTAATAAAATGGCCACCATCAACAACGTAGTGGCTATGGGCCTTACAATAAAGGGGCGTGAAATATTCATTTAATACTAACTTTAATGTTAGCAATAAACTCAGAGCTAAAGTTGGCGATCATCATTGCTTGTATCGTTATTATCGGAATCATGAATAAAAATTATTGAGACGGTTGATCAGAATTGTTGTTGTCAATAATTTTAATTCGGGCGTTATTTCTGAGCCTATCGGCGCCTTCAACCACAACTAACTGATCTTTTGTAATGCCATTCTCAATAGCGGTCAATTTCCCTTCCGTCGGGCCCGCTTGAACTTGAGTAACTGTCACCGTTTGGTTTTGATTAACAACGTAGACGAAATCACCGTTGGTTCCTCGTTGAATAGACGCAGTAGGGATCAAGATTGCATTCGCACGTGACTCTATAGCTAATCTCGCATTGACGAATTGATTGGCAAATAACGACCCGTCGGAATTCGGTAATTCTGCTTTGAGCTTGATAGTTCCTGTTGTTGCGTCAATTTTATTATCGGTGGCGGTTAACTCACCTTTGCCAATAATTTCTTTCATGCTTCGATCAAATATATCCACTAGAACAGCTGTATCTGAATTGAGCAGTTTCATAATTTTAGGTAAATTATCTTCTGGTATCGGAAAGATCACGCTAATGGGATCGAGCTGCGTGATTGTCACTATTGCATGTGCTCCGCTAGCGCTGACGATATTACCTGGCGAAACTTTTCGAAAACCCACTCGTCCGCTAATTGGCGCTTTGATGCTGGCGTATTTTAATTGTAGGTTAGCGTTAGTCACTCGCGCTTGTCCTTGTTGAACGGCGGCTTTATATTGTCTGACCAATGATTCTTTTGTCTCCACTTGCTCGACCGAAATTGAATCTTGGCTCAATAGTTTTCGATAGCGTTTGATATCGACTTGTGCTTTTTCCAGTAACGAGCGATCTCCAACCAGTTGTCCTTGAGCTGAGACTAATTCTACCTCGAAAGGTTGGGGATCAATTTGCGCGAGCAGGTCGCCCTGTTTAACCATTTGACCATCCTCAAAGGCAACTTCCATAAGTTGGCCATCCACTCGACTACTTACTTCGACTGTATTCAAGGGTGTTACCACACCAAGTCCAAAAAGATAGATATTTAGTGTGTCTTCTATTGCGGCAACGGCAACTACTGGGATTATTTCACCCACTCCAGCTTGTCCATTGTTTTTAGAGTCAGAGGCGTTTTTTGCATTGCCACTCGTTGAAGAGAGGATTACTAGAAGCGTAATAATAACGGCAGCAATTACCACCATCGATAATTTTGGGTTTTGTTGAAACCATTGTTTCAATTCTGCAATGTTACTTGGCAAATTCGATTTTGCTGGATTTGAAGTCATAAGTTTAAAGTCTTAATTTTGTAGCTTTGTTTTGAAGCTATTTTGCAAAAAATAAAAATCACTGGCTATTATAGGATAATTGCCGATTATTTTCTTAAATACAGGCGTAAACGTGGTACTAAGAGTCCCAAACCTCGGCAAAGTTGCATTCATGGACAGATACGCTAACTTTCGTGAGGATATGGGTTAAATCAGCTACCTGCGGCCCGAATGTCCAAAGCCGCCTTCGCCTCGCTCACTTTCCCCAAATTCTTCAACCAGATTAAACTCCGCTTGAATAACTGGCAGAAATACTAATTGTGCCATTCTATCGCCAGGATTAATTTCAAAAGCCGTAGTACCCCGGTTCCAGCATGATATAAAAATCTGTCCCTGATAATCGGAATCGATTAGTCCAATTAAGTTTCCGAGCACTATTCCGTGTTTGTGACCTAAGCCGGAGCGCGGCAAAATGGTGGCAGCAATGGTTGGATCAGCTATATGAATAGCTATTCCTGTCGGGATTAGTTTGGTTTCACCGGGTTCTAAGCTCAGCCTACGGTCAGTGCAAGCCCGTAAATCCATACCTGCCGATCCACTGGTGGCATATTGCGGAAGTGGGAAATCAGTTCCGATTCTTGAATCGAGTATTTTTAGTTCTATTTTATTCATAGTAGGATGTTTATAATTGGGTCTTTAAAGTTAGGCATTCATTTCCGTTAAAGGAAAAATTCAGCAGCAGGATAATTTCGTGGATTTTACCACAGAGGTGCGGTATTCGCACCGAAAGCGAGAGTCACGAAAGCGAGAGTCAAAATTTCAGTCGCTTAATCATTTCGTAGGCCGCCTGGATTTCCTGAGACTTTTCGGTAGCGACTTTTATCATCTCCTCCGGCATACCCTTAGCAACCAATTTGTCAGGATGATGTTGTGACATTAATTTTCGATAGGCACGTTTGGTTTGGGATTTATCAGAATTTTCAGCAATGCCAAGCACTTTATATGCTTGCTCAATGGTTGGACCGGCTTGATTTCTTGCCGCGCTTGAATGGCCGCCTTGGTGGAAAGATCTTTGTGCGATAACCATTTCCACTAATCGGTCAATTTGACTTCGTGATATTCTAAACATTCCGCCAATTAAATAAAGTATTTCCTTCTCAGGAGCACTGACCTTACCATCGGCGGTAGCTGCAAGTATTTGGATTTCCAAAAACATTTGGATAAGGCTGGGCTTTCGGATGCAGTTTTTGATTAAGGATTCGAGATTGGCGGCTAAATCAAAATCATCAGCTTTCCCTTGGTTGAACGATTCAATAGCCTGTTTACGCTTAAGATCATCTAAACCCAGTTGGGTCATAACCTGCTCAGCCGCGGCTATCTCTGATTTTGAAATGATTCCATCAGCTTTGGCGATATGCCCCATAACCGCGAATGTAGTGGTAAAAAAGACACGCTGGGTTTCGGCGGGGTCGAAGTTAGAGAAAACACTGCCGAAATCTTGATTTAGGCCTCGGTCGAAAGAATTGCCAATCCAAATGCCGATAAACATTCCGAAAATATTGCCGATGGAAAAACCGAGTAGTCCACCAATTATTTTGCCCCAGATATTCATATATTTGTCGATGCACTCAAAATAAGATCTAATAGGAGTATATGAGGTTAATTTCGTTGATTTTCAATAGTCGTAATAAAAGTCCATCGTTTACGGTCATGTTTTTTGGTAAGTATCTAAAATAAAAACTATTGTGTCGGGTTTGCCTATACGTTCTTGTATCGATATTTTCCTTCTAAAGTTTAAGTATAGTCACTGCCACATAAACGAGAACCATA
>Ga0256847_1000786_pt1 | contig 18285 bp, 15 predicted proteins | sample TeddybearmetaG_FD_189099 | JGI IMG/M metagenome (GOLD analysis project Ga0256847, IMG submission 189099) | Hydrothermal vent microbial communities from East Pacific Rise, Pacific Ocean - Teddybear | ecosystem: Environmental > Aquatic > Marine > Hydrothermal vents | place: Pacific Ocean: East... | reverse complement strand
AACACGTTGTGTAAGCCGCAAACGTTCAGAAAGGTCTCTTGCTGTCCGGCAAAAGAGGCATCCGGTAAATCTTCTGCGGTGGCGGACGAACGTACGGCCACCGCAAACTCATCACCCGCTTGCGCGCGCAACGCATACCAGGCATCGGTGATGGCTTGTTCTAAAATACTGGGGAAGGGGGTTTGCATAATCCAGTCGCGAATTTGCTGGCCGGCGGCGCTGAGTGCATCAAGATCATCCACATTCAAATGTTTTAGGGTGTTTTGAATTTTGTGTTCAAGGTTATGTTCGTTGATGAAATAATGATACGCATTCGCCGTGGTGGCAAAACCACCGGGGACGCGAATACCCGCCCCCGAAAGGTGGCGGATCATTTCCCCCAAAGAGGCGTTTTTACCGCCCACTTCAGCCAAATCTTGAAGGCCCAGAGCCTCTAAACTGCGGATCATGTCAGACATATTGATTGCCTCATGTGGTCATCTGCAATCTGTAGAATAACAAGGTTGGCAGCGTTGTTCTATTGCTCTGCGCGGATCTCGGGTTTGATTAACCGGAAGCCCAACACATTATAACGGCTGTTTCGAGCCACCCCATAACGATTGGCCGAGCGCACAAAACGCGCCTCACTGCTCCAACTGCCCCCGCGCGTCACCATCGTATCCTCATCCATGCAGGCCACTTCCGAGCCATCATAGGTGGCACTGTAGGCACTACATGTCCACTCCCACACATTGCCCAACATATCGTACAAACCATAAGGATTGGGTTTATATTGGCCAACGGAAGCGGCCTTCAGGTGATGGTCGTTACATTCAAGCACTTTTAAGCCTTCATCTTTGGCTGAGATGTCGGCCACATTGGCATACACACACATGGACTCAACCTCATCGCCCCAGGGGTGAGCGGTTTGGGTGCCACCCCGCGCGGCATATTCCCACTCGACTTCGGTGGGCAAGCGAAATGATTGACCGGTTTTTTCACTCAACCACGCGGCAAAAGCAACCGCGTCGCTCCAATTAAGATTGACCGCCGGTTGGTCATAGGTGAGTGACCCGCCTTGTTTTTGCTTAACCCGATAGTCGCGCTTATATTGTTTGTATTGCGCATTGGTGATTTCATATTTGCCCATCCAAAAACCGTTATCAAGGCACATGGCATGTCGTTTTTCGTCATCATAACGGCCCACTTCCTCACTCGGGCTGCCCATATCAAAACACCCTTTGGGCACCCATAAAAATTCAATGCCCAGCTTCGGGTCTCGCCATACTTTGGTTTTATCTTTCTTCGGTTTGAGCGTTTTCACCGCGACATTGGGCATGGGTCGCATCACCACATACACTTCCTGGCTACTACTCACCTCAAGCACTTGCTCATACGGCAGATAACCGACTTTTTCTAATTGAATGGTGTGTTTGCCTAACGTCAGCTCAACATTGACGCGTGTACTGCCATAGGCTTTCCCATCAATCGTCACCATATTGTCCACCACATTGGACAATATGGTGAGCACACGCAGCTGTGTGGGTGCGCTGGGTGTGACTTTTTTCGGTATTTTGGTCAACCGCGCCCGGAGCACATAAGGCTGTTTAAACTGAAGGATTTTCTCATAAGGTACATACCCAGGTTTGGTAATATTGATGCGGTATTGCCCAGGCTTTAACAGTGCATCAATGCGCGTTTCCCCATAAGCCATGCCATTGATGCGCACATGATCACCCCGTACGTTAGAGCGGATGGTTAAGCGATATTGTTGTGGGGTGGCGACGATTTTTTGCTTATCGATTAATTGTGTCGTTAAAATTTTTGATTTTGATTTTGGTTTTGATTTTGGTTTTAGTTTTGGTTTTGGTTTTGATTTCAATTTTGGGATGAGACTACGCTGAAATTTTGCCACCAATTGCGGCAGATAATAGCGCAATTGGACGGTATTCAACTGCGGGCTTGAAAAATCAACATTCACGGTTTTCATCTCACCGCTGGCCATCACCAGGCCCAGGGTAATGAACACATCCCCCCCATCGGCAATGATTTTGCCAAACACAAAACCCTCAACACGATGCAAGCGTTTTAACGCTTTGGCCGTATTCAGCATCACATTGGCCTCTTGCAAACGGTACTGTTTGGCCAATACTCGCCATGTTCCCGCTTGATCAAAGGTTTGAAAATAGCCGGTATCATTCAAGGCTTGCGTGAGTAAAATCTTGGCAACCTTGGCTTTACTTGGCGCCACCCCATCGACTTCAAGCGCCAACACGGCCACCAAAACAGGCGGGTTTGGTAACGACGCCCCAACATTCACCGATAACACACTGCTCACCAGGCATAACATCCAAAGCAGTCTATTTTTTATGCTTGGCATGAGCCAGCCCCTTCAGCAAAGACACATTATTTTTCTCAAGCCTCATGATTTTTTCTTAAAGCATTTGAACTCTTTCAACCACGGTTGAAATTGTTTGTGGCTCATGGGTTTCGCAAAGTAATATCCCTGAATCACATCACACCGCAGTTGTGCCAGCGCTTTAACCGTTTCCAAATCTTCCACCCCTTCCGCCACCACCGACAAATCAAACCGATGCGCCAAATCAATCACCAGTTGCACAATGTTGGAGTCGGCTTTATCCGTCAATAACCCTCCCACAAACGATTGATCAATCTTTAATTCATCCGTGGGAATATTTTTAAAGTACGACAAAGATGAATACCCGGTGCCAAAGTCATCAATCGACACTTTGATGCCCAAAGCGCGCAACTCTTTTAACACCCCAAAAATATATTCTGGATCACCAATCAGCGTGCGTTCGGTAATTTCCAAACACAAAATCACATTCGGATTTTTCCAAATACCGGTCGCACTGGTGACCAAATCAATAAAATCTGGCTGCGTCATCATTTGCGGTGGAATATTCACCGAGACAACCATTGGCCCCCATTGATCGGTCCATTCTGCAGCTTGACGCAACGCCACATTCAGCGCCCAAATGGTCAGCGGCTTAATTTGCCCGGTTTCTTCGGCAATCGGAATAAACACATTCGGCGAGATGAAACCACGCGATGGGCTAGACCAACGCACCAAAGCCTCCGCCCCCACAGGGTGCCCTTTGACGAGAGAGATTTTGGGCTGATAAAACAACACCATCCGCGAAGAGTTAATCGCATCATCTAATTCAATTTCGATATCCCAAAACTCAGACAAACCTTCATTTTGTTCCATCGGTTTTGCGACATGAAACTTTTGGTTATTGCGTTGTGCCACAGATAAAGCTTCTTCCGCCGCTTTCATCAGCCCATCCGGGTGGGATGAGTGGAGTGGACAAACCGCGAATCCTACGGTTGCTTCAATCTTGATTTTTTTGTCATCAACATCAAACGGCACTTCTAACAAACGCAACAATTTTTGCACGGCCAATTGCACATGGCCCTGGTTCATCACATCTGGCAACAACAGCGCAAAACGGTCATTGCCAACACGTAACGCATGGTCATGGTCACGTTTCGTCTGTTCCAATATGCGCGCAACTTTCTGTAGAATGGCATCCCCAACAGAATACCCATACAGATTATTCAAGCGACTGAAACGCTTAATATCCAGGATGATTAAGCCCAGTTTGGTATGATGCTCATTCGCATACATAACCTGCTTCGAAATCAACGGAATCAAGTCATAACGATCATGCAAATGTGTTGTTTTATCTTCCATTCAGGTTGGGACTCCAGCCCATGACACTACAAAAATAAATTATCCATATTGATGCCAAAAGACCCCGCAGGCAGGCCTTGGGCAATATCGATTTCGTCATTCGTGCCCCAGGACAAATCCACCGTTTTAAAATCTTCATAGGGTTTTTTATGTTGATCTAACAACAGCATTACCACCGGTCGTAACCGCCTTAAGCTATTTAACTCGGTGACCACGCCGACTTCTGCGGTGGTTAATTCCACTAAGGAACCGGTTGGATACACACCACACGACTGGATAAATTGCTCAACCAATTCTGATTGGAATTTGGTGCCGCGCAGATCATACAGCTCACTGATGACATCGTGTGGGGAGCGGCCTTTTTGAAAAACCCGTTGATTCACCATCGCATCATAACTATCAACCAACCCTGCAATACGCCCATAAATCGGTATCTGTTCGCCTTTCAGGCCTAATGGGTAACCGCTGCCATCATGGCGTTCGTGATGGCTCGCCACCATACGCATAATATCGTGATCAACGGCTTTGGTATTCGCCAATATTTTGACGCTGTGGTTCACATGCGAACGCACAATTTTCATTTCATTGTCGGTCAGTGGGGTTTCTTTCAGTAATAAGGCACGCGGCAGCTTGGCTTTACCGATATCAATCACCAACCCCCCAAACGCCAAACGTTCTAAATCCGCTTGCTCAATGCCCAAAAACCGACCAAAACTGGCGCACCAAATAGACGACCCCAATGAATGGCGGTAGGTATAGTCATCCGTCTCTTTCAACTGACTGACCCAGGCAAATGCGGAAGGATTATTGACGATACTTTGAATCATCGCCTGCACACCGTCTTTGAGCTGTTCAATGCTCAGTTTTTTGTCATCTTGTACTTCAGACAGCACATGTTGCACGCAGTGATTGAGCTTTTCTTGCACCGCCGTCGCGGTCGCAATTTCATCCTCAAATTTGGTTTTTATCTCATAATCTTGTTTGTGTAGCTGCGCAATTTCACCGGTAATTTTTGGGGGTTTTTCGACCACCACGAATTGTGGATCGGGTGACCCACCCGCCATGGTATCAATATACACATGGCGACAATGCTCATGCAGTTGATCAATTTCTTTTTGTTTGGTGACTTTAAAAGCCTGTACTGTAAAGGGCGTCCCTAACCACGGTCTATCCAGGCGCACCACATACATCCCGTGGTCGACGCCATCGACACTAATTTTAACTTCCGATTTTTTTTTATTGTGCATAACCACTAAACATTATTTAAAAAAACAAGCGCTGTCTTTTATTCCGCTATTAATTAAAGTACATATAATCAAAGTACATAGCCGACGGATCAAGCCGTACCCGTTTCCACGTCAGGATGAATCGTTTTATCTAGAAAAAGAATTCTGTATACTGTTCTTCGCCAGTAGGAGTTCAATCTAGTCGATTCAAAAGGGAGTTAAACACATTATGGCCGCCAAAAAGAAAAACACCAAAAAAGTGATTAAAGTACCCGTTCAAGATGCCACTCGGGGCAAATTGGTTCACATTCAAGCACATGAGGCGCTCGTTGTCGGCCTCAAAATCGCTGCCACTAAGAACAACCAAAAAATGTATGAGGCCGTTAACCAAGCGTTAACCGAATGGTTACAAAACAATTCGGCTGAACTTGAATCCATTGCCGCTTTATTTACCGACTTTCAAGGCCAACCATCGCCCAAACATGCCAAAGAGTAGTATAGACCACACCACCCCCCGTTATTGCACTTCGCTTTAACGGGCCAAACCAAGCTTACCAAGTTACAGACGATGCACCCGCACCGTTGACGTTTGACATAACTGACGAAACATTTTATGCGTCACATGCAGCACTTCGTGTGATTCGCAGTCATAAGCCAGACACTGCTTTTTATCGATCAAAAAACCACTGATCACATCCCAATGATTATAAAGATCCGTCACTCTGGCGTTCGGAAATAATGTATTGAAGTCATGATGGGTCAGCGCATCATCATCCAGCGTAAGTAAGAGTGATTTATAATCCGCAATAAAATGACGTAACCCAAAGTAATCGCAGTCAAAGCACCTATGCTCTATGGTTACTCTAAACACGGCAGCCTCCATCCCCGACACTATTTGCAAGTATAGACCATCTCAGATTGCGCTAAGCCCCCAAAGCCACTACTATTCTGACATAACTTAAATAAAGGCAAACGGTTATGCCCATCACAACCATTTTATTCCCCATTTCTACCACCGTTTTATGCATTTTAGCCTTTTGGATACCCGATGTATTTTCATTGGGTAAACCACACATCAACACATTACTCATGTTCATTATGTTTGGCATGGGCTTGACCTTATCGGTGGCGGATTTTAAACGCGTATTAAAACGCAAACATATTGTGGCTTTAGGCGTCAGCCTACAGTTCTTGATTATGCCTTTGGCGGCTTACGCCATCTCGCACCTGATTGGCTTACCCGATGATTTAATGGTCGGTATGATTTTGGTTGGAAGTACCGCCGGTGGAACGGCTTCGAATGTCATCTGTTTTCTGGCCAAAGGCGATGTTGCGTTATCGGTCACGTTAACCTTATGCTCCACCTTACTGGCGGTGATCTTAACCCCGGTATTAACACTCTTGCTGGTCGGGCACACCCTCCCGATTGATGTACTCGGCATGATTCAAACCGTCTTCACCATTGTGGCTTTACCCGTGTTGGCTGGTGCCACCATCAATATTTATTTCTCTGATAAAATCGCCCCGTTAAAACCCACTTTCCCTTTTATTTCAATGCTCTCCATTGCCATTATCATCGCCATTATTGTGGCCTTGAATAAAGCCCATTTAACCGCCGTTGGCCCGGTGATCCTGATCGCGGTGATTTTACACAACCTCATTGGTTTGTCCCTGGGTTACTTAATCCCAAAACTGTTGAAGCAAGATGAAGCCACTTGCCGCACCTTAGCGATTGAGGTCGGGATGCAAAATTCGGCGTTAAGTGTGGGCTTAGCCAGCAAATACTTTGTCGCGGGCACGGCCTTACCCGGCGCGCTGTTCAGCATTTGGCACAACCTTTCCGGGTCATTTTTGGCCAGTCTGTGGGGGCATTTTCATCACGTCAAAACCCACACCGATCACGGCGATACCTAAAGGCCTGAAGCCATGAAATTACTCTGTTGGAATGTCAATGGCATTCGTGCGGTTGAGCGCAAAGGCGAACTGGCTCGGGTGTTAGAAAAACATGACCCCGATGTCTTTTTTGTACAGGAAACCAAAGCCTCCAAAGACAAGTTATCCAGCGCTTTGACCGACAGCCCGGTGTACCATCAGTTTTATCATGCCGCCGAAAAACCCGGTTATTCTGGCACCGCCATTTGGGTCAAAAAAACCTTATCCAGTACACCCCATTGGTGCACTGGCATGCCCGGCTTTGACGATACCGAAGGACGTATCGCCCGAGTCGATTTGGACAACATCACCTTATTCGGTGTTTACTTTCCAAATGGCGGAAAATCCGCCGACGCTTGGCAAGGCAAAATGCAGTTTTACCGAGATTTTCTAGCCCACATCAACCAATTAAGAACACAAGGCAAGCAAGTGATTTGGTGCGGTGATGTGAATTGTGCACACGCAGAAATCGATATCGCGCGACCAAAAGCGAATGAAAAATCGATTGGTTTCCTACCCGAAGAACGCGCTTGGATCAGTGATGTAATCACACATCAGTGGGTCGATGTGTATCGGCGTACGTACCCAGAAACGGTGATGTATTCTTGGTGGCATATGATTTCTAAAGCCCGCCAGCGCAATGTCGGTTGGCGCATTGATTACGCCTTTGTTGATCAATCCCTCTATGATCACGTCACCCACGTCCATTACGACAATGCGCAGATGGGCTCAGACCATTGCCCCTTAGTTTTACACATTGATCTGCCTGAATAGGGGGTTTTTATAGGGGCATTGAATAAACCCCTGCCATTAAAGCAACAATCCCATATATTACCAATAACTAATGTGATACCATTCAGTCATTCAATACGCAGTAGATCATTTGTTTGAATAAGGCCCTCTGGCAAACAGCAATATCATCAAGAGGCGCTATACTTAAACTAGGCGACAGTCAACCAATTAATAAGGTAATTTTTCATGAAAAAATTCCTCAACCACCTTCGCATTTCAACCGTGTTAGCCGCTGTGACATTGGCGGGCTGCGCAACCAGTGGTGACCCCAGAGATCCCATAGAGGGTTTTAACCGCGGCGTGTATGACTTTAACGACGGTTTTGATGCCTACGTTTTAAACCCGGTGGCCAAAGGCTATTACGCCATCACCCCGGCACCTGTTGATAAAGGCATTAGCAATTTTTTCAGTAATTTAAACGACGTGACGGTTGCCTTCAACGACTTACTTCAATTTAAATTTCAACATGCGGCTGGAGATGTTGGCCGAGTGGTCATCAACAGCACCATTGGTATCCTCGGTTTTATGGATGTCGCAACACGCCTAGACTTAGAAAAACATGATGAAGACTTTGGCCAAACTTTGGCCACCTGGGGAGTGGGTTCTGGCCCTTACTTAGTGCTGCCGTTCTTAGGCCCCAATACAGCCCGCGGTACCGGGGGGTTACTCGTCGACTCCTTTGTTGACCCCATTAACCAGATTGACCACATCCCAACACGCACGGCTGTCACCGCCATTAAAATCATCGATTTACGCGCCGACTTATTGGCGCTTGACGACATCAAAGATGTCATCACAAAAGGCGTCGACCCCTACGATGTGGTTAAAGATGCTTACCTACAACGTCGCACTTGGCTGATATATGATGGCGAGCCACCCGAGCTAGACGATGACGAATATGGTGATGACGGATATGGCGATGAAGACGAAGCTTATGACAACGATGAACAGGATGTAAACGTCAGCACTGAGTCGTAAAATACCTACCCCCCCCTGGGGCCAACAAAGCCTTGTTGCCCCAGCTTGCCAATCCCTTATATAGCACCTATGCTCTAAGTCACATCCACTTGCATTTATCCACATTCAAGCGCAAGCTGGATACTTAATAACACCATAACGACAAAAAATGAGGGACTGAGACCATGCGTTTTCATCTTTTTTCTACCCTGACGGCGCTGTTGATCAGCTTAAGCGTTTTATCCGGTTGTTCTGAGCATATACCAACCGGGGATAGCCGCACTTATGGTAATGGCGAACCGATTAAGCAACCAAACCAAGGTGCTGCATTACAGCCCCAACAACAGCGGAGTGCCTATGAGCACTCAGCTTTGCGGAATACTCACCCCACCCAGCAAACACCACAGGCATCGCAAGCCTCCAGTTTTTACCAAGGCCCTTATAGCCAACCTTTTTATACTGGGCCATACAGCAAACCTCTCTATACCGGGCCATATACGACCCAATCCCCCAGCCTATACGAATCCCCAAAATACCGAAGTCCTGTCAAGCGTCAGCGAAGCGAACGCACACGCACACGCACAGAGTTTCAGGTTTTAGATAGCCGCTTTCTCAGCGCCCCCGCTGGATTTAGCCCAATACGGCACTACTAAGCCATTAATTCATCCAACTTCCCATCCATATGTAACTCCGTCAGATCTGAAAAACTCCCAATCCAACGATCATCAATCGCGATTTGTGGGACGGTTCTGGCCCCTTGGGTTAACCGCGACATCTCCATTAATCCGGCTTGATCGGTATCCACCCGAACCTCACGGTATTCAATCCGCCACTTCTTCAGCAAACCTTTGGTTTTATCACAAATGGGGCAGCGCCCAGTACTGTATATCGTTAACCTTGCCATCTTAACCTCCTTCAGAATGATCTCGGCATTATCGCAGAAATCTACGCCGCCATCACCTATACTCATAGATACACCCGCATCCTTAGCGTTTGATAACTTAAAGGATTGTTATGCATAAACCCATTGAAGAAACCCTCATTGCAAGCCAGCATAGCACCAACCCAGGCACTCGAATTGGGCAAAACACCACGCCCGGCAGCCTGCCCTTTTCAAATAACCAGCCACGCTTTAAAAATTTAGGCCGCTTAGGTGAAGGTGGCATTTGTGATGTGAGCCGCTTATACGACAGCATATTGCAGCGAGAAACTGCGCTGAAACATTTAAAACCCAATTTTTCAACACATACTGAAGCTTTATTACGCTTTCAGTATGAAGCCCAAGTCACCGCACAATTGGAACACCCCAACATTATTCCTGTACACGAATTTTATGTGCAAGCCGACACACAATCGATCAACATGAAACTGGTGGAAGGCGACACGTTAACCAATTATATCCATCAACTGGGCGAAGCTCGCTTAGACCATTTGGATAAAATTCTTGAGATTTTACTCAAAGTATTAGATGCCATCGGTTTTGCGCACAATCGCGGCATTATCCATCGAGATTTAAAACCCGGCAATATTATGATTGGCCAGTTTGGCGAAGTGTATTTAATGGATTGGGGCATTGTGAAGCGCTATCGTTCGGGTGATGACCACCCCCATGATATCAAACTACCTGACCATTTAGCCGACTTGAAACAGTACGAACATGGCGTGATTGGCACCCCGGCGTATATGTCTCCTGAACAAGCGAATGGCAAAACCGACCAACTAGGCCCCGCGTCAGACCTTTATGCCATCGGTGCGATTCTGTATTTTTGCTTGACGGGGCACCCACCCTACGCTGCTGAAGCAACGCTCCAACAGGCACAACAAGGCAGCATTCAGCCGGTGAATGAGGCCCACTATATTCCCGATGGGATCCTGAAAATCGTCTATAAAGCCATGTCCCGCCACCCAGAAGGACGTTACCCCAGCGCGATGGATATGCACCAAGCCATTGAAGATTTTGTTCATGGCAAACACTTACCCATTCAACATTATGCTGCCGGGCAAACCATTACACACATCGGAGACTGCCAACAAACGGCGTATTTTATTCAAGAAGGGTATTGTGTAACGTATACCGGTTCGGCAAACAATCGCACCATTATTCGCGAGCTCAAACCGGGTGATGTATTTGGGGAGTTGTCTATTTTATCCAAGCGCCTTAGAACCACTGCGGTCGAAGCCGTGACAGATACCACGGTGCTCGAAATCACCCCCGAATTTTTAGCCCACGATTTGGGTTTGAACGATTGGTTTGGCTCACTGTTTGAGCGTGTCATTGAACGCTTTTTAAGCGTCGAACAACAGCTCGATAAACCCACACTTTAATCGGTTTTAAATTTGCCAATCAGGCCACTTAAACGCTCGGATAACTCGGTTAACGCCTCACTGGAGGCATTCACGCGCAAAGACTCTTGCTGCGTGGTTTCTCCAATGCGTTTGATTTCAGCAATATTTTGGTGAATGTCATTCGTCACTGCGCTTTGCTCTTCCGTCGCATGCGCCATCTCCACTGTGATACTACCAATCGACTGTATCGCTGTATTAATCGCGGTTAAAGAGGCTTCCGTTGCAATCGTTTGATCCACACTCAAGGCCGCTTTCAAGACCCCACTTTCAATCACCTGTACCGCATTTTTTGCCCCGCTTTGTAGGCAGTCGATCATTTTCTCAATTTCTTGGGTCGACTCTCGGGTACGAAATGCCAACGTCCGCACCTCATCGGCCACCACCGCAAAACCCCGGCCCTGCTCACCCGCTCGGGCAGCCTCAATCGCCGCATTTAAAGCCAATAAGTTGGTTTGCTCAGAAATAGACTTAATCACATCCAACACTTGGCCAATCGACTCACTCTCATTACGCTGCTTTTCGATCACCACCGCGGCTTCTTTGACTTCTTGTGACAATTCATTCATGGACTGCACATTCTGCTGAATCACCGCTTGGCTATTTTGCGTTTCCTCGCTGGTTTGTTTGGCTTTTTCTGCCGATGTTGAGGCATGATTGGCCAACGCATCAATCATCCCCACCATATTATCCATCGCACCGACCACTTGGTTGGTGGAACCCGTTTGCGAATCGGCATTCTGGGTCAATGACCGACTCAAGCCTTGCAACTCATTTGACTGATGCGACAGCGCTTCGACTTCTTGATTGATGCTGATGACCATTTGCCTCAAACTAGACAAAAAACGATTAAAATGACACGATAATTTACCAATTTCATCATTAGAGGAAATCGGAATGGTCTTGGTTAAATCGCCTTCCCCTTCAGCCACCACTTTTAAGCGCTGAACCACCACTGCAATGGGTTTGGTCACAACCTGACGAATCAACCACGCGCTCACCGCCAAAACAATCACCAGGGTAAATAAGCCGCGTAAAATTAACCCAACCACCATCGCTGTATCACGTTCTTTGACATATTTATCGGTGAAATAAACTTTCAACGAGCCAATCAACTGATCATCATCATCAATTTTCCTGGGAATCTGAATAAAATCCGACAAATACGCCTCTATTTGATCTGGCGCAACCAATGCGCCATTATCTTGATGAAATTCCTGAAACACCAATTCAGCATCGCTATAGACCTGCATGCCAACAATGGACTGTTCCCGCAAAAACGATTTCACCACACTCTCGATTTGAGACCGCTCATCATTATATAAAGGACTGCGCAAGACCAAAGCGGCTAAGTCTGACCACAGTGCATTGCGCTGCTCCATGGCAATGGCGTTATCATGGCTCTCCGTCCAATACGCAAACGACCCCGTTAAACACACGGAAACCAAAATGACCCCAGCTAACCAGGACAAAAATTTGAAAGACAATGCTTGTGTATTCATACCAAAACCCATCAACCTGTTGTGCTAATTTTCATGAATAAGCAGAGTATAGACGGATATCATAATGCAGATAAAAATACCGGCGAATCACGCAGGCATACCTGCATCGCCCAAATATTTTTGACTATACTTGAAAGGCGCATTTGCTTGAAAAATCCTTAGGACATCTGCATGAAAGCACAATTATTGATTGGTTATATTGGCATATTTACGGCTTGGATATTTGGTTATTTATTCACTGATACGCTGAAGAACCAAGCGGCCGATATTCGCGGCACGATAGCAGCCACTTTGACCGAGGATGCTGCGACTATTAGCGGCCAATTGAGTATCAAAGACATTGACGCCGAGCAAGCGTTTATCCCCGCCGACAAACTGCCCGGCCAATATGGCTATCTAAGGATACAAGCGGATGGCCACTGGACCTATCATTTACACAACACACTGGCGTCCATCCAACACTTAACCCGCAGCAGTACCTTAACCGATGCTCTGGTGGTGACGACAGTAGACGGCACAGAACAAACCATCACCCTGACCATTCAAGGCCTGAATGACCCCGCCACCATTCAGGGCACCGATACCGCCGCCATCACAGAAGAGCAGATATCCCCCATCACCGGCGCTTTGTCTATTACTGATCGGGATACGGGGGAAGCAGCTTTTCAAGCGATTGAGCAGCCACTTGGCAAATTTGGCGACTTCACCCTGACGCGCTTAGGCGCGTGGCGTTATCAGCTCAAACAAAGCCCGAACATTCAAGCTTTAACCGCTAACACCCACTTAATTGACACCATCCCCCTGACCAGCCTAGATGGAACAAAACACCGCATTCGCATCACCATTCAAGGGCAAGATGATGCGGCTAAAATCGGCGGCCTGTCTGAAGGCAAAATAACCGAAGATGATCCGAATGCGATCACAGGGAAGCTAACCATTGATGACCCAGACCGGCAGCAAGCGGTGTTTAACCCGACCCAACAAACCGACCCTTACGGCACCTTCTCTCTCCAGAAAACAGGACAATGGCGCTACCAACTGACACACGATGCGGCGCAAGCACTGGCGCACGAGCAAACCGCACAGGCGGTTTTTGAAGTCACCTCTGCCGATGCCAGCACGCACACCATCCAACTCACCATTCAAGGCCTCAACGACAGCGCAGAGGTCAGCGGCAATATCAGCGGCCATGTGATCGATGGGGAAACCGAGGGTGCACAGGGCCAGTTAAGTGTGCACGATGTTGATACTGGCGAGAACACTTTTCGCGCAGAGAGGTTAAACGGCAGCTTTGGTACGCTACAAATCCAGGCCGATGGTCAGTGGCACTACACACTGGCCCCGGAGCAAACTGCTCTACACGCATTGGGGCAAGCGGCAGAGCTCACCGAGGCTTTTGTTATCACCACGTTTGATGGCACACAACAACGCATTAATATCACGCTCACAGGCCGCAATGATCCGGCTCAAATCAAGGGTGAACGCCAAGCCCAAGTCACCGAGGACACACAATCAAACGCCAGCGGCCAGTTCACATTAGACGATCCCGATACCGATGAAAGCGCTTTCACGCCACACACCACACAGACCCAGTTTGGCCAGTTTAGCCTGGATCACAGTGGCGCCTGGCAATACACGTTAGACAATACACATCAGGACATCCAAGCCCTGGGCGCAGGCCTAACCCTGGCTGACCCGATCACATTCACCAGTATTGATGGCACAGAGGCAACGTTAACCATATGGGTGGTGGGCACGAATGACCCCGCCCAAATCCGTGGGGATATTTCTGCGCACCTGCAAGAAGATAGAGTCGAGCCGATTTCTGGCCGCCTCAGCATCACGGATATAGATACCGCAGAAGCGCTTTTCCAAACCCAACAGGTGAGCGATGCTTTAGGGGCGTTTTCACTCACCGAAGCTGGTCAATGGCAGTATCAACTGGCGCCCGATAGCCCGGTGAAACACTTACGGGCCGATGAAAAAACCACCTTGGTGTTGACTGTTTTGGCGCAAGACAACACCCCACAAAACATCACCATCACACTCCACGGGGTGAATAATCCAGCCCAGATCAAAGGCGTCATTCGCGGCCACGTGAGCGAAACCCAACGCAGTGTCAGCGGCATTCTGAGCATTACCGATGATGACCACGGAGAAGCCAGCTTCATCGCCAGCACACAATCTGGACAATATGGCAAATTCACGTGTACCCGCAACGGCCATTGGCAGTATCGTTTACACCGCACCGTCAAACCGTTACAACGTTTGGGTGCGGGCCAGACACTCACAGAAACCTTGCGCATCAGCGCGCTGGATGGCACCGCCCAAGACATTACCATTCAGTTACAGGCACGTAATAATCGCGCCATCATCAGTGGCAAACGCACCGCCAACATCACCCACACACACCCGAAAGCCCAAGGCCAACTGACGGTTCAAGACAGTGACCAAGGGGAGGCCCACTTTGCGCCCAAAACAGCCCAAGGCGCTTATGGCAAATTCACCTTAACCGCGTCCGGGCAATGGCATTACACCTTGACCCAAACACACAAACTGCAAGCGCTGGCTGAAAACCAGTCGGACACAGAACGTTTCGCCATTGCATCCCAAGACGGCACCCCGGATCACGTCACCCTGACCTTACAAGGGCGCAATGACCCGGCCATCATCGGGGGCGATGTCCGCAGCGTGATACAAGAAGATGACACACATAAAATCACTGGCCAATTGAGCATTCAGGATCAGGATAGCGGGCAAGCCCGCTTCACTGCGGCCAGCATCGATGGACAATGGGGGCAGTTCACCCTCACCGCAGAAGGGGCTTGGGATTACGCATTGCGCCCCCATGTTGCCGCCATCCAAGCCCTCAACGCGCACACCACCGCCGAGGAACGCATTCACATCAGCAGTGTCGATGGCAGCACACAGGCCCTGCACATCACCATTCAAGGCCACAATGACCGTGCCCAGATCAGTGGCACCGACCAAGCCACCATCGCAGAAGATAGCGACACACACAGCGTCACTGGGTTGTTACAGATTAAAGACGTGGATGCGAATGAAGCCCGCTTCAAAGTGGTTAACAAACAACCCGGCGATTACGGACAGTTTTCCATGGATGCGAGCGGGCTTTGGGTGTATCGCTTAAACAACGCATCACAACATATTCAAGCCTTGACCAAAGGCTTGTCTTTGATTGATGCGTTTCAGATTTTTGCGGTGGATCAAAGCCCACACACGATTACCATTACGATCAATGGCACGGATGAGGAGACGCCTGCAATACCCGAGCCCCCCACGCTGAAATCGATAACCCCCCTAAAACCCATGAGCGCATCGGTGATAGAAGACCAGCGCAAGCGGGTGAGCTTGTGGCTCAGCCTCAGCGATGTGAATGCACTGGAAGCCGCTTTCACCGCCGCACAAACCGTCGATGGCCAATACGGCCAGTTATTAATTGATGCGTTTGGGAAGTGGACGTATACATTGAACAATGATTTACCCGTGGTACAAGCCCTGAGGCAAGACCAGAGTCTAACCGAAACACTCTCCGCCAGCGCCATTGATGGCACCCAACAACACATGTACATGACCATCCACGGCAGCAATGATATCGCGGTGATTGGCGGCGACACGGCGGCGACACTGGCAGAAGGCCCCAACGCCACCATCCAAGGCCAACTGAGCATTCAAGATGTCGACACTGGCGAAGCCGTCTTCCGTGCGGCCAAACACATCCCCGGCACGTATGGCACGCTCTCAATTGACGCGCAAGGGCACTGGGCCTATGCTTTAACACAACAACCGAATGCGCTCACGAGCCACAGCACCGACCGTATCACCGTGACCTCTGCGGATGGCACAACACAAGACATCGTCATCACCCTTCCGCGCACACTATCCACCCCAACCCAACAGTAAACACATGAATCAAACCACAGACTCCCCACTGACCGACGCTTTTGAGCCTTACGACGCCGATACCGACGAGATTGCTCGCATGTTACAAAACTTGCGTCTGTTTCAGGCACTCCCCACACATGCGGTGCAAACCCTCAGTGGTTACACCCGTGCGTATCACGTCGCGGCGGGCAAAACCATCATGCTGGAGCATGACCCACAAGGGTATATGTGCATCATCGTGCAAGGCCAAGTGGAGATTTTGAAGCAAACCGACAATGGCCAAAAACAATTGACCCAACTTGGCCCCGGCAAAACCTTTGGTGAAATGTCGCTGTTAGATGGTTTGCCGTTTTCCGCCACCGTCATCACCACCACCGATAGCCAATTCATTGTGCTCACCAACCAAGCCTGTGAACAGTTGTCTCAAGATGACCCCGTTCTGGCATTACAATTTACCAAACAACTGGCGCGCATCATGAGCACACGCTTACGCCAAACCACCAATATGTTGACCCTGTGCCTGACCTGCGTTTCAGACCTCACCGTGGCGCTGAAAAATGCCACCGAAACCAGCCGCAACAAAACCCAGTTTCTCGCCGAAGTCAGCCATGAACTCAGAACACCGTTAAATGCCATCATCGGTTATAGTGAGTTACTCCAAGAAACGGCGGCGGATATCGGGCACCAAGATTATGCAGAAGATGCCCAGCGCATCCACCATGCCGGGGAACATTTGTTGGGTTTAATCAATAATTTGTTGGACGTTTCCAAAGTGGAAGCGGGTAAAATGACTCTTTACCTCACGGATTTCCCCATTTTAGCCCTGCTAGACACGGTCACCACAACACTGAAGCCGGATTTAGACAAAAGCCACAATACCCTGCAACGGGCTTACGCCGATGACCTCGGAGAAATGCTCGCGGATGAAACCAAAATCAAACAATGCTTACTCAACCTGATGAGTAATGCGTGTAAATTCACCCAACAGGGCAGCATTGAATTACGCGCGTATACAGAACAAGAACACGATGTTGACTGGGTGGTCTTTCGCGTCAGTGATAACGGCATCGGCATGGCCCAAGAGCAGCTCAACAAGTTATTCCAACCATATGTGCAAGGCGATGAATCCATTGGCCACCGCTTTGGTGGCACCGGGCTGGGCTTGGCCATCGCTTTTTCCTTCTCGCATTTGATGGGCGGCTCACTCTCAGTACAAAGTGCGCCACAACACGGCACCACCTTCACTTTGCGCATCCCCCGCCACGTCCAACCCAAAGAATAAGAATAGCCCGTATCATCCTCCAATTTAGACAAGGGGGATGATGGTGACGGCGTGGAATATGATGCATAAAGTAAAATCACTGTATGACGATGGAAACGGTTTGGACAAAAAAACCATTGCTCGTCATCTGAACATCTCAATCAACACGCTGTACAAGTATCGCTCAATCATACTGACAACGAACAAGGACTTTACCGCCTAGAACGAGTTTTTTGTGGACGAGCCTGTGGCTGTACCCATTATTGATCGTCTTATCCATCATTCAAAAATTTTCATGTTGGGAGGTGAGCGTCATCGACTTAAGAGAGAAAATAATGCGTAAATTTTGGCCTGTAGGGGTCAATTAAATTGTCGATTGACAACAGCCTGACGCAATGGAAAAGACACAACCCAAAGAATTCGGCAACGACCTACAAATCATCCAATGGGCTAGTCACGCCCTCTCCACCCAGCTTCAGAACATGGGTATAAATCATCGTTGTCTGCAAATCCTTATGCCCTAGCAGAGATTGAATCGTGCGAATGTCCGTCCAACGAGTAAGGTTAGATTGTGATTCGAGCGCAGCGAGAAGCCACAATCTTAACCGTTTGTTGGACAAGCCCGGCCGGGAATACTCAGAATTAACATAGAAAATATCTTTTTTGAAC
>Ga0256847_1000785_pt1 | contig 18289 bp, 14 predicted proteins | sample TeddybearmetaG_FD_189099 | JGI IMG/M metagenome (GOLD analysis project Ga0256847, IMG submission 189099) | Hydrothermal vent microbial communities from East Pacific Rise, Pacific Ocean - Teddybear | ecosystem: Environmental > Aquatic > Marine > Hydrothermal vents | place: Pacific Ocean: East... | reverse complement strand
GATCTTTTATTTTTGAAAAGTGAGTTATTAAGGGAGCGACCATATTTATCAATTAAAATGCTAATGAGGATAAAATATTCTATCATAACATTTTGTTTTTAAATGTATTTTCGTAATCTTGCCCTGCTAAGCGACATAAGGCGGTTGGTAAAGAAACAGGATTAACAAACCATATTGAGCGCTTTAATAATACCGTTCGTCAAAGGGTCTCACGTTTAGTGAGAAAATCACTGTCTTTTTCTAAAAAAATAGAAAATCATATTGGGGCTATTTGGTTATTTATTCACCACTATAATTCATCTCTTTTAAAGTAGTTAACATGTTGTTAAAACGGCACTACCCATATTTTTAATTTATGGATGTCTTATTTCCTTTGTGATTTATTTAATCCCTTTAAATCACTTTAATTTTAAGCTAATTAAAGCCCTCATTTGAGGGCTTTTTTATGATTTAAAAATAATTTTTTGCTATACTATATTTATCCCTCACCCGTGATAATACGGTATTTATGAAATGTATTATTGTGGATGATGTTCATACGGAAGTCATTAATGAAAATCCAAAAATTACGTTTTAAAAATTTAAATTCTCTGGCGGGAGAATGGCAAATTGATTTTACCCATCCAGAATATATTAATAATGGTATTTTTGCCATTACTGGCGCAACAGGGGCGGGAAAATCCACTATTTTAGATGCTATTTCATTGGCTTTATATGGACGTACACCACGTTTAAATAAAATAACCAAAAGTGAAAATGAAATTATGTCTCGTCATACGGGAGAATGTTTTGCGGAAGTTATTTTTATTTCTGAAAAAGGACAATTTTGTTGTTTTTGGAGCCAAAGGCGGGCGCGCCAAAAAGCCAATGGTGCTTTACAACCGCCTAAACATGAAATAGCGGATCTAAAAACCAATCAAATTTTGGCAACAAAAACAAAAGAAGTGGCAACTAAAATTGAATATTATAGTGGCATGGATTTTGATCGCTTTACTCGTTCTATGTTATTAGCTCAAGGCGGATTTTCCGCCTTTTTACAAGCCAATGCCAATGAAAGAGCCCCGATTTTAGAACAAATTACGGGCAGTGAAATTTATAGCCAAATTTCAATTCAAGTACACACAAGAACCACTACCGAAAGAGATAAATTAAATTTATTAAAAGCCAAATTTGCAGGGATTCAGTTATTAGATAGCACAGAAGAACAAACTTTAATTACAAAATTAGATGCCCAACAAATTTCCCAACAACAAATTAAACAAGCCCGTCAAACCCAACAAGAAAAAATCCATTGGTTACAACAAGGGGAACAATTAAATCATGAATTTAATCAATTAACCGAACAACAAAGCAAATTAACCCAACAAATTCTTGATTTTAAACCCCAACAAGAAAAACTCAGTAAAGCTCAACAAGCTCAAAAATTAACGGCAGATTATCAATTATTAACCCAATTAAAAACAGTACAAAAAGAACAACAGGATAAATTACAAAGTGATCAAGATAAACAACCCGAGCAATTAATACAAACTCAACAAGCCGAAAATCAATATCAAGTTGCCATCTCTGGACTTGAACAACAAAAACAAGCTTATCAACAAATTTTACCTGTTTTAAAAAAAGTCCGCCTTTTAGATCTTAAAATAGCGGAAAAAGAACCGATATATAAACAAATTAAAAAAGAAATAAAGCTGACTGAAACCAATTTAATTGAAAATAAAAATAATATTATAAATAATGAAAAAAGCCAAGATCAAAATCAACAGCAATTAGAAGAAGTACAAACTTATTTAGAAAATGCTCAATCTGATGAAAGTTTAAATGAAAATTTACCGCAAATTAGCAACCAATTTAAATTATTAATTGAAATCCAAACACAACAACAAAAAAATCAAGATTTAGAAGAAAAACAACAAATTGAATTAGAAAAGGCGGAACAACAACAAGTAACAAGTGAGTTAGCAGAAAAAAAAGTCACTTTAGAAGAAACACAAGAACAATTAGTTAAACTAGAATCCTTATTACCTGATATTAATGATTTAAATGAGAAAAAACATCAATTAAAAGATTTATTAGCTCTTTTTGAAAGAAAAAAACAAAATAAGAGTCAAGAAGCGCCTTTACTTGAACAACAAAAACAACTTGAAAATAACTTACAAAATCAATTAGAAAAAATCACATTACAACAAGATTTATGTAATGCTTATGAACAAGAATCTTTATTATTAGCTAAAGTACAAACTTTTGAACAAGCCCGCCAACAATTACAAAAAGATCAAGCTTGTCCTTTATGCGGAGCAATCGAACATCCTTATATTGATGGCTCTATCCCCTTTGATAATAAAATAGCAATAAAATTAACCGAAACAAAAGAACAATTAAATCAAGCCCAAAAAATCGCTCAAGATTTAACTATTGAAATAGCGAAAAATAAACAAAATATTCAACAAAACCAACAAGAAAAAATTGAAATTACTCAAGCTTTATCTACAAAAGATTTAACAAATACATTACATAAAACAGATTTAGAACAAATCAATCAAAAAATAGAAAAATACAAAGAAAGCGAAAAAGAAATTACCCAAAAGCGGGAATTATTAAACCAAGTAACAAAGGCTTATCATCAACTAGAAAAACAAAATCAAGCCGCTTTATATCAAAAAGAATCATTATTAGAAAAACATAAAAACCTAAAAAAACAACAAGGTGAATTAGTTTTAAAAGCCGTTAATGAAAATAACAAGCTCCAACAATTAATTCAAACTTATGGCAATTTTAATTTAATTCCCAGTCAATTTAATACGATTCAACAAAGCTTAACAATTCGTAAAAAACAATGGTCAAATCAACAGAAAAAACAACAAATTTTAACTAAAGAACAAGAAAGTTTAATCCTTGATTTACAACATCAGCAAAAAGAGCAAAGCCATTATCAACAACGATTAACAGAGAAACAAGCCCAATTTAAAACTTTAGAAAAACAATTAAAAACACTCACACAACAACGCCAAGAACTTTTTAAAAATCAAGATCCAGAGCAAATTGATAATGAATTTACAACAAAAATAGCCATCTTAGAAAAACAACTTGAAAATACAAGACAAAATCAACAACAACAGCAGAAATTATTGGATAAAATAAAACAAAACATTCAATATATCAATCAGTTAATCACTGAAAATAAATTAAAAATAGAACAACAACAAAATTATTTTAATCAACAATGTTTAAAACAAAATTTTATAGATGAAGCAGATTATCTTAATGCTTGTTTAAATGACATTGAATTAACCCAATTAACAACCCAAGATAATCAATTACAACAACAACAAAATCAATTAAAAACCCGCTTGGAAGATAAACAACAACAATTAATTAAACATGATAAAAAACAACTCAGTCAACAACCATTAGATAAATTAAATACCGCCTTAACTGATTTAAACCAACAATATCAAACACTAACAGAATCTATTGGTGCAATAAAACAGCAATTAACCATTAATAATGAAAATAAACACAATCAACAACAACAAATAGCTGAATTAGAAGCTCAAGAGGCGGAGTATCATCAATGGCTTAATTTACATCAGTTAATCGGTTCCGCAGATGGCAAAAAATTCCGTAATTTTGCCCAAGGATTAACCTTTGAAATTATGGTTAATCTTGCCAATCAACAATTACAAAAAATGTCTGATCGTTATTTATTGGTTCGGGATAATCAACATCCTTTAGAACTCAATGTGATTGACAGTTATCAAGCAGGGGAAATTCGCTCAACAAAAAATGTTTCTGGGGGAGAAAGTTTTATTATTAGCTTGGCTTTAGCTCTAGGTTTATCACAGATGGCAAGCCAAAACAGTCGGATTGATAGTTTATTTTTAGATGAAGGTTTTGGGACTTTGGATGAAGAATCCCTTGATGTGGCACTAGAAACCCTTAATGGCTTGCAACAGGAGGGTAAAATAATTGGGGTTATTTCTCATGTCAACAGCTTAAAAGAGCGGATTAGCACCCAAATTAAAGTCATTAGTAAAAATAATGGTCAAAGTATATTACAAGGGATCGGCGTTGGATAATTAAAAATTGGGAATTTGTATTGCCAATTTAGTTGCTACTGCATCAAGATCCCCGCTTGTCATTGATCTCGCTTTAAATCCTGATCCAATTAAATCTTGAATATAGAGTTTATTATAAATAAACATAAAAACTAGCCCACTTAACCCCATTGTGATAAGAGAAAAAACAAACATAATGGCTGCCCATTTTAAGTCGCCTCTAAGTAAGGGTGGGAAAAAACCGAAAAAGAATACGGTCCACGAAAAGCCAACAGGGGCTTCTTTTTTGACACCCGTATGCGGGTTTTCAAACATAATTGAGGTATAAGCCATTTTATCTCCACTAAATTAATAAATTTTCTAATGATTAAAATTTAACATAGCCATCTTTATAAAACAAGAAATTTATTTCATCTTTTTTTCAATTAATAATGCAGAATAAGCCATGTCTTCAATGAAAATATGATGATTCAACCAATTTTTTAAGAAGATCATTAATTCATCTGATAAATTAAAATTGGTGGCTTTTGATTGTGCTGTTAATTTATTTAAATCATTAGTGATATTTTGATGGTTTTTAATATGCTCTGAGGCATTGGAATAATTACAGCGCTTAAACAAACTTTCTTCATAAATAAAATGTGATTTAGCATAATTAACAACCTTATTTAAAATTTGTTGTGATTGATATTTTCCCGTATCTTCTTTCATTGCAATATAAAGCTTATTAATTAATGAAATTAGTGTTTTATGTTGCCGATCAATAGATGGAATTCCAACAGATAATTTTTCATCCCATTGATAAAAATCAATATTTTCATCTTTTGATTGTTTTACTTTTGCTTGTTGTTTTTTTTCAAATTCGGCAACTAAACCGCCTGTTGTTTGACTTTTTTGTGTGGGCTTTAAATTACAAGCCGCTTGCAAAGCTGAAATAAACTCTTTAGCTGTTTGATAACGTTTAAGGGGATCGGATTGTAAGCTTTTTGTTAAAATAGGAGCTAATTGTTTGGGATAATTTTCTGAAAAATTGACTTTTATTTTATTGGACAATCCTTTAATTAAGGGTAATTTTATTTTTTCAATACTATCGGTATAAACACTTTGTAATAATAATTGGGAAAAAATAACAGCCACAGAAAATAAATCAGCGGTTTGATTAACTTCATTGCCCAATGCTTGTTCTGGCGGCATATAACAAATAGAACCCAAGATAGAACCTGATTGCGTAATACTAGAGGTTGCTAGCCGTGCAATCCCAAAATCGGTTAATTTAATTTGATTATCTGCTAATAAAAGAATATTGGCGGGTTTTATATCTCGATGAATAACCCCTTTCTCATGCGCAAATTGTAATGCTTTAAGAATTTGAACAATAATATTCAGTGTTTTTTTAATCAATAAGGGTTGTTGTGCTTTAATATATTGATGTAAAGAATAGCCTTTGATATATTCCATAACTAAATAAGGCGCTCCTTGATCTTCACCATATTCAAGGATGGTTACAATATTAGGATGAGAACATCGAACAGCTGTTTTTGCTTCATTGATAAAACGCTGTAAAAAATCATCCTTTTCTTCATGATTAATTAAATGAGGATGAATTATTTTAATCGCAACTTCCCGCTCAATCGCTTCATCTAACGCATGATAAACCGTCCCCATTCCTCCTTTCCCAAGGGTTGAGATAATTTTATATTTTCCAATGTAAGATTGCATAACAGACTCATTCCAATTTTTTGAATAATTATTATACGTTTCAAATTTAATTAAGTCAATATATTATAATATAATTATTTATTGGTTTTTAGCAATAATAACGGCTCTTTTCGGGGCGGGATAACCTTCGATTGTTTTGGATAAATCATTGGGATCCAGATAATCAACTAATGATTCAAATTGCATCCATTCTGTTGAGCGCTGTTCCTCAATAGAAGTGATTGAAACATCAATACATTTAATTTTTTGAAAGCCAACTCGTGATAACCAATTCATTAACATTTTAATACTAGGAATAAACCAAACATTACGCATTTTGGCATAACGTCCTTTAGGAACCAATACTTGTTGGTCATCACCTTCAATCACCAATGTTTCTAAAATTAATTCTCCGCCTTTATTTAATAAATTGCGTAAATCGGTTAAATGATCGATAGGAGAACGTCTGTGATATAAAATTCCCATTGAAAAAACACTGTCAAAGACAGACATTTGAGTGGGCATTTGTTCAATTCCAAAAGGTAATATATAAACAGGATATTGTTGACCAATAAAATGCTCAAGAGCTAAGAATTGGCATAAAAAAAACTGACTGGGATCAATGCCCAATACCAACTTAGGAGATTCATTTGCCATTCGCCAGCAATGATACCCGTTACCACAACCCACATCTAAAACTAAGCGATCTTTTAACGGGTGAATGGCTGATTTTAAGCGTTGCCATTTCAAATCAGAGCGCCACTCAGTATTAATATCAATGCCATGAATATGATAAGGTCCTTTGCGCCAAGGGCTTAATTGTAATAATTGTTGCTTTAATAATGTTTGTTCTTTATTAGATAAACTTTTCTTTCCCTGAATACTAACGGCTTTTTGATCAAAGGAAACTTGTTTGGCTGTTAATTTAGGTAAATTTTTAACAATATTATATTTTGTTATAAACTCACCATGTAAACGCTCCCGCCATACAAATTCTAACTGATTTTCAATTAAAGATTGCCATTCGGCTAATCCTAGTTCATCTAAGGTATTATATAATCGTTGATAATCAATCATTAAACTTCTGCAATAAAAGAAACAAAATTAAAACATTGATACCAGATTTCAACTCGTGAAAATCCTGCTTCAAGTAAGCGTTTTTGATGAGTATCAATGGTTTCAGGAATAAGAACATTTTCAAGGGCATTCCGTTTACGACTAATTTCTAAAGCACTATAGCCGTTTTTTTGTTTAAAAGCATAATGCAATTGTTCTTGAAAAAGGGCTGTTTTGGTATTAGTAAAAGCAATTTTTTCAGATAATAAAAGTTGTCCACCTGTTAACATCCCTTGTCTAATTTTTTTTAATATATTAAGGCGTTGTTCAATGGCAATAAATTGTAAAGTAAAGTTCATTAAAACAAGGCGGGCATTTTGAATGGGGCTATCAATAATATCTTGACAATAATATGCAATGGGTAATCCTTGATTTAGACTATTTTTTTGTGCTTGTTGAATCATGGCGGGAGAATTATCAATACCAATCACGTTACTTTGTTTATTTGGTACATTGGCAGACATTAATAAAGCACCCGTGCCTAATGAACAACCCAAATCATAACAATCTCCCGTTGTAACAGACTCAGCAAGCAAAGCAATTACATTTAAAACCATTTCATAACCAGGTACTGAACGGCGGATCATATCATCAAAAACAGCCACCACCGCTTCATTAAATTCAAAGTTTTGATTTAAAGGCGAAGGTTTAAGGTAAATTTGGTCTTTAGGCATATAATTTCAGTATCTACAGGGTTTATGTAGTGTAGTATATAGTCATTCTAAAAACCACAATCTTGACAAAAAATCTTGCCCATACGAACATGATAACGAATTGTTTCACCAGGTTGGACTTCACCTTGACAGTTATCACAAATGCCGCCTGAATCTAAAACTAATTCTTCAAATTTTTCAGTTTCTAATTCAACCCCATCAATCACTCGATTAAAAGGTTCTGATTTTACAATATTGGCTCGATAATGTTCAGATGTTTTACGCCAAGGGGCAATTAAGTGTTCGGGAAAATTATGTGCTCGAATGACTGTTTCTAATAAATTTTCTCTATAATCAAACAGTTCATCACTAATCACCATCCAATGGTGAGCATTTCTCATATCTTCCCCAAAATAAACATCTTGTCCTGTAAAAACCTTATAAAGAAATGAATATTGTTTGCCAATAACATGATCTTTTTCTACCCCTTCAAAGAAAGGCGCTAGTTTTTTATCTGCGTATACTTGAGTATAAAAATCATGAAGAATTTCTTTTAATAAAACGCCGTCTTTAAGCGCTTCCCAAATTTCAGGGATTATTTCAGGATAAGGTGTTTTAGTAATATTTTCTTTTTTACTGCTACTGGTAAATGCATCTAAGTAAATATCTGCTTTATTCGCACCTGCTTGGATTAAATTCTGATTTAAAGTATTCACAATATCAGGAGTGCCACATAAAAAGACCGTATATTGTTCTAAATCAACGTCTAAATCAGATATTATTTCAATAATATGACGATTATCAATGTCTTTTTCATTGGTTACTTCTTGACTACAAGCCATATAGTGAAAATGAGGATGTTTTTTAACTAAGCTTGTTAATTTTTCATGTTGATATAAATCAGCCTGTTTTAAAGTTGAATGATATAAATAAATATCTTTTTGGTGACCACTTGATAAGGCATCACGTAGCAGACCCATTAAAGGCGCAAGTCCTGTTCCTGTACCAATCAATAATAATTTTTTATGTTGATGTTTTTGTTGATGGTAATAACATTCGCCTTGAGGACCTTGTATTTCTAATTGGGTGCCTAAGGGTAATTTATCAAATAGCCAATTGCTTAATTTTCCTTTCGGTTGGCGTTTGATATGAAACTCTAAAAATTCATCTTGGCTGGGAACACTGGCTAATGAATAACTGCGAGCTAATCCATCGGCTCGCCATAAATTCATATATTGTCCAGCATGATAATAAAGAGGCGTTGCGGGAATTAATAATAAGCGAAGAATATTATCTGTCAGTAATTCTTTTGAATGAACCGTGACTCGTCCTAATAGATCCGCCTTGCGAGGGGATTTTATAACTAAATCAGTGGTGGGCTTACAAATACAAGGTAAAAAATAACCTTTTTTAATGAGTGTGTGATTTAAGTCTTGATGGGCTTTATCTGGTATTGCTGACTGATCATCTGTGCGCATAATACAAAGATGACATAACCCACCTCGACATGAAAAGGGATGGTTTACCCCCATTCGTAACATTGTATCTAAAATAGTTTCATCTTTATTTACTTGATAAACTTTTTGTTCAAATGTAATTTTTACCATTTTTGAAGTTGCCTCTATTTATTAAAAATACCTTATTATTCTAACCAAACATGATAAATTTTATTCTTTTTTTGTAATTTAAATAATGTTTGAGGTTGTAAATTTGTTTGTTGAATGTGTTGTTTTATTTTTGAAAAATTAATTTGTGGGTCTTTTTTTAAGAGCTTATAAAGTTCTTTTGGTATGATTGTTTCAAGTTCTAATGCCATCGTTGCTGGCATTTTTAATGATTTTTCAATAATGCCATCTTGTTTAATTTCAATGCATAATGATTTTGCTGTTGCAGAATAATGCGTTATTTTTAATAAGTGTTTAGGGGCGGGAATGGGTTGGAATTGTTGGGCTTGTGTTAATAATGTTTGCCCTACGGCTTGTTCTAGTAATAACCACCAAGGTAATTGAATTTGTAATTGATCTAATTGATGTATTAAACCTTGAAAAGCCCGCATTAATAAAAATAATTCAGCAGGACCCGCTGCCCGAAACCACCAACGATGCTCCCCTAATAATTGATTTAAGGTTTGTTTTAATTGCCATTGTTTTAAATCAAAAAAGCCTTCTATTAAATAAGGCTTAAAAAGAAGACGGGTTAAATTAGGTAATAAATGGGCAATATGGGCGAGTTTATCGGCATTAAATCCCATACTGAGATAACATGATAAAATAAGGGCATCATTATTGCCTTGTCGACAAATTATTAGTAATTTTAATAAAGCCAATCGTTGTAATGGGCTGACTTTAACGGTACAACCAAAATCAAGTAATACCAGTTCAGGTTTATTTGTTGTGGCATTTCGACGGTATAATAAATTTCCTTGATGTGGATCTGCGTGAACTTCACCATTAACAAATAAACTTTTAAATAAAAGTAACATTAAAGCACGTCCAATTAAAAATCGGTCAGGTTTATCCCAATTTAGTATTTTATCTAAGGTTTCTCCTTGTTCAAAACTTTGTACTAAAACTTGCTGAGTGCTGTATTTTTTAAAAACAAGGGGAATTTTAACGCCTTCAATTTGAGTCTTTTTAGCAAAATTAATTTGTCGTTGGGCTTCTGATAAATAATTAAGTTCTTGTTGCATATTATCATACAGGACTTGCCGATAAGCATTTAGGTCAAATCCCCAACGTTTTACAGGACCGAGTGCAGGCATTAATCCTAATACTTTTAATTCAGCCGAAATGGCTTGTTCAATATCAGGATAACGGATTTTAATCGCCACTTCTGTTCCATCAACTAAACGTCCTCGGTAAACCTGTCCTAAAGAAGCGGCAATGGCTTTATCATCAATTTCACAAAAAATATGTTTTAGATCATTGCCTAAGGATTTTTTTAATACCTTCATCATGGCAGCTTTAGGTTGAGGCTTAATACCTTCTAATAATGGCTTATAGTCGACTTGTTGAGTATTATCTGCAATTAATTGCCCTATTTTCATGGTAATGCCTCGGGCATCAGCAAAAATAGCCGTTAATTTTTGGCGGGCGATGTGTTGTTCTTGCTCTGTTTTTGCTTGATTAAATCGACGTTTTATATAGATAAGTTGAAAAGAGTAGCTGAGACGGCGTATAAACTGATTTATTTTAAACATTTATTTAAAATAATTTTCTGGATTAAAACCATGTTCTTTTAATGTTTCTTTTAATTGATCATATTGAAATTGGGGAGTTGTTTCAACCAATGTTTGTAATGCACAATCTAAATCAACTTCTAAATCACCTTTTTTCATGGTGACTAACTCGGTTTGCTCGGTCACTCTTTTACGGGCTAACGCTCGAAAGTCAACAGGAACAAATTGTAATATTTCCATAATGGATTGTCTGGCATCTGCTTGCCAAACAAGTTGGGTTGGGAGTTCGGGTAAAATACCTAATTCATCTTCATTATAAATCTTAGATAAGGTTAATTTAATTTGATGGGGAAGGGTGAAATATTGTTGTTGTTCCTTATCACTAATCCAAAAAGGTGGGATTGTTTCAATAACTGTTGCCGATTGCATTAGCTCAAGTGCTGTTTTTTCTAAATTATCCGTGCTCATGGCTAAATTTAACCAATTATTTGTTGTTAAATCAGATTGTTCAATTAAACGAATAGAAAGCGCGCCATTTTCAATCAAAATGAGGTTTTTTTCAGTTGTGACGATTTGAAAATCTAAAATACGAATAAAAAAATCACAAGCTTCAGATAATTGTTTAACAGGATGAATAATAGTATCAATAAAATGCATTTTTTTATGCCATTAAAGTTAATTGGTCTTGCGGCCGATTGGGTAAATAAAAATAACTATTTTTTTGTTGCCATTGCCGAGGTGAAAAATAATCAATATAAGCCACCGTCCAATGTTGCCATTGATGTTCTGGATGATTTGCCCATTGCCAAGAAAGCTTGGCGAGTAATATAAATAGTGTTTTGGCGCTTTCCCATTGTTGGCAAGAAACGGTTGTTTGCCATAATAACTGTTTATTATTATCCCGCCAAGGATCAACAAAAAGTCGTAATCTTTGTAATCCTAAACTGCATTCTTTTTGAATTGGAGATTCTAAAATAATATCAAATCGATCTCGGTAGCGTTTATTTTTAATTTGTCCAAAACTTAATGTTACACCCTCAAATTTTTGTCCTTGATCTAAAAACTCATGGTAAAAAATAAATCCCATTAATTTTTTAGAGGACAGTAATTGCTGACAAAAATTTTGGGCTTCTTTTGGCATAGCAAGATCGGGGGTCTTTATTAATTGATTGGCTAAATCAATCCATTGGGTTTCTTCTGCCATTTTAAGTTTAAAACTTTGAAAGTTATTTAAATTAACTTTATTCCATGAACGAGACCAACCCAATTTACGGGCTTGACGATAAGATTCAACGGCATTCATTAATAAACACAATACTTTGGCGGGACTTTTTTGTTTTGCTAATATTTTAGTGTATTTTAAATATTGTTGATTATCTTCAATTTTAACTATTTTTTTATTCATTATGTTTCATGGGTTTCTAAGAAGTTAGCAAATTCACTGACAAAATCAAATTGAGCATCCGTCTGAATATAACCCGAATTCATAATTCTTATTTTTTCAATGGCTTTTAATGGATTGATTCCTTGATAAACCAAAACACAAGCCAGCATGGTTCCTGTACGCCCTAATCCCGCCTTACAATGTAGTACAACAGGTTTTTTAGTTTCAATCCAAGCGGCTATTTTTTTACAAATTACCGCCGTTTCTATACATTCAGGGATATCCATATCAATAATTGGAAAATGAACCCCTGTTATATTGAATTGTTGTAAAATAATGGGATCAAATGTTTGTTCTGTGAGACTGACTAAATATTTGATTTGTAAATGCTGCAAACCTTCTAGATCTCTTTCCGTATCACAAAGTAAACCAGGTCTTTGCATACCCGCTAATAATTTAGGCAAAATCCAATGAAAATCAGAAGGTAGTGCAAATGCTTTTGCATAATCTGGCACTTTATCAATCACTTTTTGAGCACAAGAAGGCCAAGCACTGCCTGTGGCTAAAAATTCTTTGCCTAAATCTGTTGTTGGCTGAATAAAAAATTGTTGAGTGGGCGTTGTTTCAATTAGGTGTTCACCCGAAAAAAAACAAATCATTTCACTGGTTTCTTTAGCTTTGGGTTTATCATGAGTGATTAAAATTAATAAGCGAGTTTTCGCAATAAACTTTAATAACTCCACCATTTTAGCTTCTTCATTAATGGCAATATCCCGAAAAGGCTCATCAACAAAAAGAATCAGGGGATTACTTGCAACTAAACGGGCAAGTAAAATACAACGATGTTGCCCCATTGATAACATGGGCAATGTTTTATCAAGTAACGGTTCAAATTCATCCCATAAATCCACTTGGCTAAATATCTGTTTAGCTTGTTCCACTTGCTTTGTATAACTCCATTCCTTTGCTTCAGAAATATCTGCTAGAACATTAATTAAAACGGTTCCTGTATAAAGTCTCGATTTTTGAGGTAATAGTGCGGTATTTTTTCTTAATTGGGTTGCTGAAATGGCTTGTTGATTTAATAAAATAGCCCCTTCTATCCAAAAAAGCGGATTATTTTCATTATTACCTGACAGTGTTCTTAATAAGGAACTTTTTCCACCTCCAGAAGGACCTAAAAAAACCCATAATCCAGTTTGAGGACAATTAATATTAATACCATGTAATACGGTTTTTTCAGCATAACCTAGGTATAAGTTTTTTACTTCAAGTAAGGGGTTCATAAAAATATTAATCAGTGGGAAGTAAGGCAATAGACAAGGCGCAAATAACGTCATCATTTAAGGATGAGGTGGCCAGTCTTGTTATTTCAATCATTATTTCAGCCCCTTCAATTTTATAATATTTAACAATTTGAGATAATATATTGACCATATAAGTTTCAATAATTTCTTGAGAGGAGGTCAATTTTTTTTGTTCCTCAATATTATTAATATTTAAAGAACCAATAAAACAAAGTTGATTATCTAAATAAGCAATATTTGAAAGACTAAACTTAGTACAAAAGGGATTATTGGCAAATAATTTAAATGCTTTTAATAAATATTGTGTAATAGCTAAAATTTTATATGCCACCGCTTCTTTGTCTTTTTGTTTTAACACAATCCCTAATAATCGTTCTAAATTAATTTCAATATAAATAACTTGCCATAAACGCCAGTTATTATTTTCTTTAAGTAAGATTAAGCCTCGCCTTTTTGATAAATTTTTATCCATTTTTAGATAAATGTCCATATATTTTGCTAAAGCAGCTTGTGCTGTTGTTAAGGTTTCATAACAATCTATTTCATTAGACTGGAATTTCCAAGAAATAAAGTGCCCTGCTAAAATATTATTTTTAGCTTTATAAATTCCAATGGTCTTTTCAGCTAATAAATCAAATAAGGCTTTTTCTGTAGGTGACACCCAATAAAGATCTTCTATTTTATCTTTAGGGGGAATTTTTATCTTGGTAATCAATAAAAAATCAGTTTCAGCTTCGATTTCTTCTATGGTATTAAGTAAGTCTTGGGAGGTTGTAATAAGATTATCAGGCATTATTAATAATTCTTTTTCTGAACGTTTTTTAACCCTTTCAAGAGCAATGCCAATACTTTTAACAAAAGTTTCTCTAATGCCTTCTCCTGTTAATGCATTACTAAAAACAACTTTGTAATCCAGTGTTTTTTTTAAATGATTTTGTATCTTTTCAATAACTGGAACAGGATCTTGAAGTTTATCTATTTTATTGGCTTGTATAATAATACTGCCCAATAACTTATCTGTTAGAGGCAATGATGATTCTAATAAATTTAGTTCATCTTGTTTTGTAATATCAGTTACAAATACAATGACATCCGCATCTTTAAAAATTAAAGGATAACGTTGTCGAAGAGAGGAGGGGTAACGTTGAGTTAGATTTGAATACCAATCAATTGTAATAATTTGACATTGAATGGTATGTCCTTGATAAATCCCGCCTGTATAATCTAACCATTCAAAATAACCCGTTTTACCCCAAGTTTTTTCAACAGAAAATAAATTATTCTTAGTTTTGTCTCCATAAAGAATATTATTTAGTTTTTCCAGTGTTGTGGTTTTTCCAGCTCCCATAAACCCTGTATAAACAACTTTTAAAACAAGACTTTTTGTAATTTGGTTGAAGTATGCCATAAATAATGATTATTAACCTTGGTTATTAAAACCAAGGTTATTTTTCTTAAACAGTCTCCGAGTTAATAATCATTCGACATTTGGTTACTACCAAACCCAAATTAGCTTCTGCTCGGGTTATAACCACCATAATTGTGTCAGGAGATGATTTTACCCGTCCAAAAAAATGAATTAAATTTTTTGAATTAATTAACATTTCAGTGAAATAATGTTCAGAAGATGAATCTCCTCTTATTTTCTTAAATGAATTTTCTATTTCTTGGGCAATTTCACCTTCAAATAATTCTTTGGTTCCCGCTGCAACTAAATCCATAACTGCTTGAGGATGAGATTCTACTGTTTTTATTGCTAATAGCATTCCTGTATTCATATCAACAACCCCCGCAGCTAATGCTTTAGGTACGCTTGAAATGCATTTTGTTACAATTGTATCAACGCTCATGATTCTTTTCTCCAAAAATTGAGTTGTATTTAAGTTAATTGTGTAAAATATAAATATAAACTAACTATTCATTTTATTCTTTAATATTTTTAATATAATAATTAAAAAATAAATATTGGGTGTTAAAAAAAGCATTAAAAATTTTATAACTAATTGATTTTTTTAAATTTTATTTAAAACTGCTTGTTTTAAAAAGAACTTCTAATTTAAGTGCACAACTTTTAGAAATTTCAATAATTTCATTTAAATTATCTTGTTTTTTTGCAAAAACATTTAATAAATGTTCACTGCCAATGCGAACAGCAATAATATGACCTAATTGATTTGTTACTGATACATGAATACAATGACCTTGTTCAGATGCTTCAGCCATTGATTCTGATAATCCAACCAATGAGGCGGTAATGGCAGCTAAGGTTTTAGGCAATAATTGATTATCCACCCCGTTCACAACAACATAACCATCATCCGTACAAATTAAAACCCCTGTAATACCCGAATAACTTTCAATCATCTTTTTAATACTGTCTTTTACAAACAAGGTGTAACGTTCAGACCAGCTGTCAGGAACAATAAGTTGATCAATCATTTTAAATATTATCCAAAGTTAATTTATGGGTATTTTCATGCATTGAAAGTAATGAATTGAGTAACATTAAGACACCTTTTGTTTCTCTAATATCAACGGATACAACAGGATAATGTTGTTTATTATGATCTTTTAAATATTGACGATAATCATTAATATTAGGATGCTTTTCAAATTGCATTCGTGTTACGCCAATAATAACTGGAATTTTATTAATAAAATTTTCAAAATATTCTAAGTAAATACTTAAATCAGATAAAGGCAAGGGGCGGGAATTATCAATTAAAATAATAAAGCCTGCCGCTCCTTTTGATAATTGTTTCCATAAAAATGAGAAACGACGTTGACCTGGAGTTCCATATAATCTAATTAATTGTTTTTGTAAAGTCACCTCACCATAATCCATTCCAACCGTCGTTGTTTTTTTTCGTTTGGCAGTGTCATCTGTGGCTTTTCCCTCATTAGAAACTGTTCTAATTTCACTTACAACATTAATACTGGTTGTTTTTCCTGCTCCCACTGAACCAATAAAAACAACCTTTAAAGTATTAGCATCCAGTACATTTAATTTTTTCTTTTTTTCAGCTAAAAAATATGTCAGCATATTTTTTGTTTTATATTTAACAGTATCGAATAAGGATGAATCTATATTAAGTATTTGAGTTAAAGCCGCCGCATTAATAAAGCCTTTCGCGGTTTCTTTAGAAACATTCGCTTGTTTAAGAAGTTGATTAAAAGTAAGTGATTGACTGGAAAGGCAAGCGGCAATTCTTAAATGGGCTTTTTCATAGGGACACAAGCTAAAATCGGGCCAATATTTAATACTTAATTTAGCAGAGGTTGGAATAATATCAAGTTGCTTTGTATTAATTGATTGTAAAGAACAGCACCACAAAAACCCTTCTAAAGATTGTGCAGTTTGTTCTTCGGTTGCTTTTTGGTAAACTTCTTTTGTTAAAGGAGTTATCTTAACTTTACCCACAATATCTTGGGTAAAAAACTGTTTTTTATTACCTAAAATAACAAAATAACGATTCGTTATAAAATCTAAAATAAATTGAAATTTTGTTTCAATTGTAATTAATAAATAATTTTTATTATGCTGTTTGGCAATATTGGAAAGAAAAGGATAATAATCATATTTATCTTTTACTGGAGGCTTATTTTTTATTTCTTTAGGTAAGTTTGTTGTAATTAAATCATGTGAAATATTTCTTAATAACACATTAATTTTATCAAATTGTAATGGTTTTTCGAGATAATAGTGGCAATCAATATTTTTATTTTTTTTACCAAAAGCGACTTTTAAAATCTGTTTATTATTTAAATGATGCCAACTTTGAATGCCTTCTTCATTATCTGTATCAATCGCAATAATATCAACTGTCTCTTTATTATCCGTAAAAATAATATGATTATCTTTTACCATTTTAATAAAAGATTTAAAGATAATGTAATTACTTCTAGAGAAGTTGAGTGAAGTGATTTGTAACATTTTTTATACCAAACTTAAATTTATAATTTACATATGTATTATTTCCCTCTTAGCATTAGAGATAATTAAATTAAGTTAAATACTATATTTAATATATTTATCACTAATAAATAAACTATAGCATTAAAATATAATTAGTTTGATGATTTCTATCAAATAAAGGGCAAAACTGCTCTAATGCCCTTTTTTATATTATGTTATTTCAATTTACCAATGCCCATCATTTTTAAAATATATTTTTCATAAACAGGTTCTGAAGTGCCTTTTTTCATTTTACGAATAAAATATTTTTCAAAGGCAATTTTTGCCATATGGACCCATTTTCCTTGTTTAAACCAAGCAACATTGCGGGGTGGAATTTGAGGTAAGGCAACAAAGGCAGCACCTGTATCTCCCATATCTGCTAAACAAAGCGCATTCCAAGTGGCTTTTGTTTCTGCTGGTTTACCCTCTAAATCAGCGGCAATATTATGTACTAAGGCGGTGACCATAGATTCAATCATATAACCTGTTTTAGGCGCACCTGTTGCAACAGCGGTTGCTTCAACAGGCGGAATGGCGATACAAACTCCTGCCGAGAAAATATTGCGATAAGTGGGATTGCGTTGATGTTCATCTACAAAGACAAAACCGCGAGGGTTACATAAGTCTTTAACTTTTGCGACAGCATCAACGCCTTTAAAAGCAGGAAGCATCATTGAATAACCAAATTCAAGCTCATGATCTTTTATTTTATTGCCTGAATCATCTAATTGCTCGACAAACATTTTGCCTTCTTCAATTTTGGTGACTTTGGCATTGGTAATCCATTTAATATCATTTGCCCGCATCGCTGATTCCATCATTCCTTTTGAATCACCTACGCCGCCTAAACCTAAATGACCAATATAGGGTTCAGAGGTAACAAAAGTCATGGGGATTTTATCGCGTATTTTACGTCTACGCAGATCGGTGTTCATAA
>Ga0256847_1000784_pt1 | contig 18291 bp, 7 predicted proteins | sample TeddybearmetaG_FD_189099 | JGI IMG/M metagenome (GOLD analysis project Ga0256847, IMG submission 189099) | Hydrothermal vent microbial communities from East Pacific Rise, Pacific Ocean - Teddybear | ecosystem: Environmental > Aquatic > Marine > Hydrothermal vents | place: Pacific Ocean: East... | reverse complement strand
TGTATTCAATGAGCCTGAGGAGTGTCCTGTATAAGATCCACTATTGATCGTCACATCATCATCAAACATCGGTGTATCCTTAAGGCTATAGTCGCCTGTAGCTCCACCTGTATTTGTTACTATGATTTTATAGGTCACATCATAACTACCATCTGGGTTTGAGCTTGTACTGCCAAAGTCTTTTACCATTTCTATATATGGTAAGTCTTCACAATCGCAATCTTCCTTCGCTTTTCCATCATATGTCAAGGTTGCTGAATTCAGCAGCCCGTTGTTACCACTACAATCTGTCGGACATGGTTCATATTCATTATTTCCTGTATTATCTTCCAAGTCCAATTTAACATTGAAGCTAACTGTATAGGTATGTACTGCAGGACTCGCTCCGATCGATTGGTTGGTTGCCAATGTTGTAGCCACTCCATTTGTAAGATTCATCGATCCACTATTCTGACCGCTAAAACTTCCACTGTTAATGATAATATCATCATCAAATTCTGGAGTATCACTTAGATTGTAAGTTGTTCCTACGCCTCCTAAACTGCTCACGGTTACCGTATAGCTTATATTGTAGGTATCATTATCTATTGCTACCGGCGTACCTGCAACTTTTGTGATTTTCAAATATGGTAAATCTCCACATGCATCATCTTCCACTTCATATGTTCCATCTGAGCCTCTATCCAATTCGGCTAAATTGTACAAGCCTTCATTTGGATTACTGCCCGGTCCATTTCCTGGAACTGAACATGCATCATATTCATTATCCCCACCCGATCCTGGTGTCAAGTCCAATGTTACATTGAACGTCAGTGTATACATCTGCATTTCTCCTGCAGCTATATCTTCTCCTGTCACCAAGGTCGTTGTTCCACCTGTATTCAATGAGCCTGAGGAGTGTCCTGTATAAGATCCACTATTGATCGTCACATCATCATCAAACATAGGTGTATCCTTAAGGCTATAGTCGCCTGTAGCTCCACCTGTATTTGTTACTATGATTTTATAGGTCACATCATAACTTCCATCAGGGTTTGAGCTCGTACCTACAAAGTCTTTTACCATTTCTATATATGGTAAGTCTTCACAATCGCAATCTTCCTTCGCTTTTCCATCATAAGTCAAAGTTGCTGAATTCAACAGCCCGTTGTTACCACTACAATCTGTTGGACATGGTTCATATTCATTATTTCCTGTATTATCTTCCAAGTCCAATTTAACATTGAAGCTTACTGTATAGGTATGTACTGCAGGACTCGCTCCGATCGATTGGTTGGTTGCCAATGTTGTAGCCATTCCATTTGTAAGATTCATCGATCCACTATTCTGACCGCTAAAACTTCCACTGTTAATGATAATATCATCATCAAATTCTGGAGTATCACTTAGATTGTAAGTTGTTCCTACGCCTCCTAAACTGCTCACGGTTACCGTATAGCTTATATTGTAGGTATCATTATCTATTGCTACCGGCGTACCTGCAACTTTTGTGATTTTCAAATATGGTAAATCTCCACATGCATCATCTTCCACTTCATATGTTCCATCTGAGCCTCTATCCAATTCGGCTAAATTGTACAAGCCTTCATTTGGATTACTGCCTGGTCCATTTCCTGGGTATGAACATGCATCATATTCATTATCTCCACCCGATCCTGGTGTCAAGTCCAATGTTACATTGAACGTCAGTGTATACATTTGCATTTCACCTGCAGCTATACTTTCTCCTGTTGCCAGAGTCGTTGACCCACTTGTATTCAATGAGCCTGAGGATTGTCCTGTATAAGATCCGCTATTGATCGTCACATCATCATCAAACATAGGTGTATCCTTAAGGCTATATGTTCCTGTAATTCCACCTGTATTTGTTACTGTGATTTTATACGTCACATCATAGCTATCATCAGGGTTTGGGCTCGTACCTACAAAGTCTTTTATCATTTCTACATTTGCTGGAGCAAAGTATCCAGCGTCAATATCTTCATAATCTTCTCCTGAGCTCAACGTAATCGTTTCAGCTATTCCAGTATTAACATCAGGATCTGAATCATTACCTACATCATTAGCATCTGAATTTCCACCAGTTACATCTTCCAAAGTAAGATTTGCAGTTCCAGGCGCTAACTCTGTGGTAGTTGGGAATGTTACGGTATAATCTCCAGGTATTAGTCCTGGGAAACTGTAGAATCCGTTTTGGTTTGTTGTTGTCGTCAAAGGTCCAACTGAAGTACCACCATTATTATTGAGTACCCCATTCAACGTTACTAGAACTCCTGCTATTCCTGGCTCATTATTATCTTGAATACCATCTGCATCAAGATCTTCCCATACAAAGTCACCAATGCTTGCTAATTCATAGTATCCAGCATCTACGTCTCTTTCATCTTCTCCACTACTTAAATTAACAATATAACTCTCTCCATTAGATTGATTTGCATCACTATCTGTATTCGTATCTCCATTATCAGCAATAGAATCAGTATCATCAGTATTATTTCCATCTTCATTAGCAAACGTTAAGTGATACGTAACTCCGCCAATTCCAGCTGTAGTTTCAAATGTAACTTTGTAGTCTCCTGGCAACAATCTATCAAATAGATATTCACCGTTTGAATTTGTAACTTGAGGAACTTGAAGAACTCCATCTGCATCTATGACATCTGAGTCATCAATATTAGAAATTTCCACAACTACTCCTTGTAATGGTGGCTCTCCATTATCTTGGATACCATTAGCATTTACATCCTCCCACACATAGTCTCCTACAGATGCTACGCCACCGTATCCAGCATCTATTGTCTGATTATTTTCTCCTGCTGCAAGATTGAAATCATCAGTTCTGCCATCAATTACATCAGCATCACTATCTATATCGTCATTCGGAACATCTTGCGGAGATCTTTCATAATTGTTCAATTCTCCAAAAATAATGTAGTAATTACCTTTACAAACTTCAAATTGATAGTATCCATCTTGTCCGCCATTTGTAGTAGTTGTTGTCGATTCTACCAGTTCATCTGTACTCACAAGATAAATAGATACTGAGATGCCATTAATTCCATTCTCTCCTGGGTCCTGGACACCATTGAAATTGGTATCTTCCCATGTAAAATCACCAACTGTAGCTTTAGGCTCAACGGTAATGGTTATTGTTTTTGTTTTATAACATCCATTTGCATCCACTACCATAACTGTGTATGTAGTTGAAGTTGTAGGACTGACTTCAGCTTCTCCATTTGGCATATTTTGCCCATCTAAGGTGTAATTGTATGGAGCTGTTCCGTTTGAAGCTGTTGCAATAATAGTCGTAGAAGAGCCGAAGCAAATTACTAGTTCAGCATCTAAATCTAAGTCAGGATTAGGGTTAACTATTACAGTTACATCATCTGTATCCGTACATCCATTATCATCCGTAACAGTAACAACATAGGTTGTTGTAGTTGTAGGACTAACTGTTTTTGTATTTCCATTACCCAAACCAAATGGCCAACTATAGCTATAAGGACTTTGTCCCCCAGATGCATTTACAGTAAGCGTTACTGATTGTCCTGAACATATAGCAACATCTAGACCCGCATCAAGTGTTGGACTTTCATTGATAGTTATTGTAACTTCATTAGAAGCACTTTCACCACAACAGTTAATTGCTAGTCTTCTATACTTTGTTGTTTCTGTTAAGAATGGTGGGTCATAAGTTGGATTATTAGCTCCCCCTATATCAGACCATTGTCCATTAGATAATTGAACTTGCCATTGATAGTCAAGATCGTTACTTGTACCTTCACAAGAGAAACCATTTTCGAATTCAGCATTCTTTAGGATTAAAGAACCAAATTGGTCTCCTCCTACAATTGGAGCAGAACAAGATGCATGGATTTCAACGGTTTGTAATAATGATCCTCCTTGTGAGGAATAAATCTCAAAAACTACAGGGTTTGAGAGTTTACTTCCTCCATTTGTTACCGTGAATTCTTGATTTATATTTACAAGTCCAGAGAAATCATCATTTGTTGTGATATAGACTTGTGTATCTCCATTTGGACCAGAGCCTGTACAATCCCATTTACCTCCGATTGTTCCTTGACTGTTATTAGATTCAGAACAATTCTCTCCATTGTATTTGATAGTGAATGAAACTGGCTTATCACCAATATCACAACAATCTTCAACGATTCCACTATTACATTCTCCTGTTGCATCCTGAATGCTCATAATTTCTTCAGGATCAAAAGGTCCACAATTCTCTTGATCATCACCGATTGTTCCTGGATTCAAGTCTTCATCTGAAATTTCAACAACTACTTGATCCGTATCACTACATCCAGTGCTATTATCTGTAACTGTCAATGTATAAGTAGTTGTCGATGAAGGACTTACAGTTATATTTTGAGAATTTTGTCCATTACTCCAAGAATAAGAATAATTTCCACTTCCACCTGAGTTTCCATTTACCCAAGCATCAACAAGTGAAGTTACATCCCAAGTATAATCTGCACTTCCATTAATATTTTGTTGGTCGATCAATGGATCTCCAGGATTCATTACTCCTGGTGTATTCCAGTTTATTCCAACATCGGCTCTGTTCCAAGTCACTTTATTATCCTTCCAATCCATTGGCACTTGGAAAACGCCAACAGTACTTGAATTTGAGATTTTTGATTTCAATATTAAATTGGCCTGTACAACTGTACCTGAAATTGAGCTTATATCAAAATTAACTAATGATCTTCGAGTTTCATCATTTTTAGTTTCAACCTTAAGTTCATCCTTTTTATTGCTATTAGGATCTTTGCTTGACACACGTGCCATTCCAGTTTCATAAAGCAATATTGGAGATCCAGAACCTGAAACGAAAACTTCCAATCTTGGTCTGTCAGATCCGTCTTTTTCAAACTCTGCTTTGGTTCCAGAACCATTTTCTGGCATTATTTTTAATAAGAATCCATTGGCTCCACTTGATACTCCTACGCTACCCATCAAAGTCACTGAGGAACCATCACAAACAGATTCATCTGAACCAGCGTTTGCAAAAAATTCAGGGTTGACAGTTTTAGTTACAATATTTGAATAATCTGTTCCACAACAATTTACTGCTGCTCTTCTATACTGTAGTGTTGAAGAAATAAAACCTGGATCGTATGTAGCTGAAGTTGCACCATCGATATCTTCCCAAGAACCTCCTGGATATCTCTTTTGCCATTGGTAGGACAGGCCTCCGCCGCCTCCGCCAAAAGAGAATCCATTTTCGTATTCCACTCCAAAAAGTACCATTGAACCAAATTGATCTCCAATTACGATTGGTACTGAACATGAAGTATGAATTTCAACATATTGAAGTAATGATCCTCCTTGTTGGCTGTAAATGCTAACTTCTATTGGGTTTGTAAGTTTACTTCCACCATTGGTAACATCAAATTCATCACCAATTGAAATATTGCCAGAAAACTGACCATTGTTTACAGAAATGTAAACATTTGCATCTCCATTTGGTCCAGATCCTGTACAATCCCATTTTCCTCCTTGGGAACCTTGGTTATTATTTGATTCAGAGCAATTTTCTCCATTATAATATAATGTGAATGAAACAGGCTTATCACCATCATCACAAGTGTCATCTCCTGTTATTTCGATTCCACCACAATCTGCTCCTGTTGCGGATTGAACATTAACAATCAACTGAGCATCATACCCTCCACATTCTTCCTCGTCGTAACCGATTTGCCCAGCATCAGGACCTTGAGTTGTAGTTAAATTTACAGCATCAGTTGCTGTACATCCTGCACAATCTGTAATAGTTACAACATAAGTCCCTGCCTGATTTACAGTAATTGACTGTGAATTTTGCCCATTACTCCAAGCATAGGTTAGTTCTTGTGTTTCGTCACATATTGTCTTTTCAGTTTCAAATTGAAGATTAATATTAGCTACACATACAGATTGATTTCCAGATAGGAAATTCAAATCTATTGTATTATTACCACCGTAATTGTATGGGAACGTAGCCGGATCAACAGTAAATGTTATTACTCCATTCGGTTCGCAAACGTCTAATATACATGGTAATTCTGTTGGATCGAATGTTCCTAATGTATATCCGTTGATTTCAAATGGAAAATCAAAGTTTACATTGTCAGTATTACTATATGAAGTTGAACCTTCTTCATCACAGGCTGCAACATTATAAGTTACAGTTACTGAGACTATTTTTTTCTCACTATCATTAATAGGATCAGAAAAAGATGCAACATCTGTATATCCACTATTTGAGGTCGATTTAAAATTATCGTTGCATATTTGACCACTTGAACCAGACCAAACATCTATATATTTGTTATATGTATTGAAAGTTGTAGTACAATTAATATCACAAGAGGATGGATTAATAGCAGTAGCTGTAAATGTCGCACTCTCTCCTCCACATACATCGACGTCATCTCCTGCGTCTGCAGATAGTGCACAACAATCTTCTACTGTAACTAATACAGATCCTATATCCTGGCAACCTTCGCTATCCGTTATTGTTACGGAATACACTGTATTTTCTGTAGGGTTAACTACAACAATACTTCCACCTCCCAAGCCATGAGACCAAGAATAGTTAACAGAACCAGTAGTATTGCTTGCAGTAGCAGTAAGTGTAGTTGCTGCACCTACGCAAACTGGATTTTGCGAGGCTGTAACTACAACTTCTGGAGAACATTGAACACAACATCCTTTTACACCTAATCCACCAATTTCAAATAGATCACAATCATTATCTGTTGTAATACCATCTATTCGAATACGAATATCATCTCCTTGATCTGCATTGATAGGATTATTAAATATGATATCCTCTAACGTAAATTGATCTGCAGGAATATTACCGCTTATAGATTCTACCAATGCATTATTCAAATATACCTTGATCTGATAATCAAATACAGATGGACAATCATCGTCATTAGAACTTCCTCCTGCTGTACTTAAATCAATCGGATATAAAAAGTTGGCACTTAGTTCGCTAACAGTAAAATCATCTGTTGCTGTAAGTTCTACTTCCCAACCATTATATACACTGGCAACACAAATAATACCATTGCTACATGAGGCATTACTAGAACCATTGTAAGGATAAAATTCAGACGCATTAATACAAGAAGCCTCATTTTGAGGACTAAAACTGTCATCGTCATCATTACAGCTTTCTCCGAATCCATATTCTACTAGTGTATTATTACAACCTATACACGGTTCAACAAAAACTGTTACATTATCTGTATCAGTGCAACCCGATGCACTTGTAACTGTAACCGTGTAAGTAGTCGTTGAATTAGGGCTCACTGCTATACATTCCGAATTGGAACCGTTGCTCCATGAATAAGATTCACCACCAATAGCGCAAAGAGTCGTATTAGATCCTTCACAGATAGTTTGATCTCCACCGGCATTGGCTGTAACTCCTGGTGAAAGGTCCATATAAATGATATTACTTTCACCAACATATTCATCACATCCTTTTCTTCGAGCACATCTGATGTACCACATATCTTCAGTGATAGTGCCTTCATTATAAGTAAGACTGTTAGCACCTGGAATTAAATCCCAATTTTCAAGAGGAAGTGAATTATCATTTGTTCTTAACCAAATCAATTGCAAATCACCAGTTCCTCCTGATGGAGCTTGTAGATTTTGAAATGTAGATGGGTTAGCTGATGAACCGCAGAAGCTTTGATCATATCCAATTTGTCCACCGTCTGTAATATTGTCGCACACTTCACATTGTGTTTTCACGGTGATTGCACCAGCGATTACATAAGATTGACCATTTTGGCTACCGCCTGAATCAGGGCAAGAAGAACTTGACCCTGTTGGTGAATCAATAGAAATATGGATTTCATCCGCATTACCTGGAACTAGTTCCATACTGACATCAATAACCTCAATACAACAAGGTGACCATTGGTTCGGATCACCAACAAATCTGTATTCGGTTGGGCTACCTGTATTGGAGCCATTACTTTTTGGTTGGATCGTGATATCTAATACTCTACAATCATATGTTACTTCAGATAGAGGAATTTCCACTAATATATCTCTCGTAGTAATATTAGTTGGCACATCAATGCTAAACTGTTCAGTTTGGTGATAACCTGATACTGCAGTAAATGTTCCTGAAACATCATTGCCATTGCCAGCATTTCTAAATGCGTATACCAGCATTGATTGAAGTTGACTTTGTCCCTGATTATTCGAATAAGAAATGGATGATGGATTACCATTTATGTCCCCTCTCCATACTTTTTCATTTGAGCTACTACCAGTTACGATTACTCTATTTAGATAATAATCTGTTCCACTACCATCTACAGTAAGTACAATCCCTGGGTCATAAGAACCCTTATAAACGATCTCTACCACATATTTGAAAACTTCATTCGAATTCGGAATATTAATAGAAGAAGATGTTTGACCATTATTATCTAAAGGGTGGAGCGTAACAGATTTGTTTTCAGAACATGAATACGAATAATCCATATTATCTGAAACACTCATACATACTTCATCTATTTTAAGGAAATCATTGCTCGCATAACCCTCAAATCTTACTTTAGTTGCATTGGAAGGAGCTTTAAGTTGCAAGGTATAAAACCCAAGATCGCCACCCTGTCCATCGACGTCATAATCCACTTGTCTGGAATCTGCAGAAATAAAATTACCACTTGAGTTATAAAATGAAAGTCTAACCCTGTGGTCACCACCAGGATTGTGGGTTCCTGCATATACAGTCATAAAATAATCTGCTCCTGGTATAGCATTTTTCTCTTGCCAAACCCAACCTGCTGTTGAAGTGGCTTGAAGAAAACCGCTTCTTGCCGTACCGCATTGTTCGAATCCAGTACCAGTATAAAATTCTGTTGATGCAGACCAGCCAGTCGTACCACTATCAAAACCTCCATTGGTCATAACATTGGATGGGCAGCTACATTGAGCTTCCAGATTATTATTATATCCTGAAAACAGAATCAACACTAAAGCTATGAAAGTTAAGTTTAGGGTTTTCGTCACAGACTTATGCATTGCATTAGTCCATGGAATTAGACATGAGGGTGTCAAATTACGCATGTGTGTAAAGTTTTGGTATACAAATTGTTTCCTAAAGACTCAAATAGCTATAAAAAAGCCATAACAGTCTACTTAATATTCAAAACTGACACAAGGAAATGTAAAAACACGTTGAAGTATTGCTAAATTAAGGACTTAGCAAAATAGAAATACTGTTGGTAGCAGTACTCAATCGTAGGTGTCGTTCATATCTCATTGTTATCAGAATTGTTAATTTTCTTAAAATTATTGACCTATTTCAATTCTGAGGATTTTACTCCTAGTAACAAACATAACATTCATGCATAAATTTATACAAGCTAATGAACAAAATGTAAGCTACTTGTCAAAAATAGTTATAATAAACCATAGGGTGGTAAACATTACAAAAAATAGTAATATAAGTAACTGATTTAAAATTAGTTACCAAAACTAAAACTAGAGCGTTTTTAAATACTCTAACACACATTTTTTTTCTAAATCTGTCATAAAGTCACCAAAATAATGCCCTTTGTTTGCATATCCTGGAAAAGTGGTATCATACGTGAATTTATCTTTTTTTGAAGTTTCAGTAGAAGTCAGTAATCCTAAGACATCAAAATCGTAATCATTGTTGTTAGGATTTTTTCTCCAATATGCTGGTCTTTTTTCAGAACTTAACATTGCTTCTAAATTTGGCACTGATCCATTGTGCAAATATGGTGCAGTTGCCCATATTCCATCTAAAGGTGGTGCCATATATCCATTTCCAGGTACAATTTCACCTGCAAATTCGCCTTTTGAGAACCAAGAATTGTTATACCAATAAGCAAATGATTGATATGCGAAATTACTCTTTGCAAGTAGAGAATCTGTTTGGAGTAATGAGTGACTTACTATCACATTAGGATAGAATTCGTCTGGCCCATAAGTGCCATGACATTTACTACATGACTCTTCAAAAAGAAGTCTACCTTGGCTGACTTTTTCATTGTCTATTTCTCCAGGATATGGAGGGGGTTCTAATTGTTTGATGTACTCGGCAACATTAATAAATTGGTCATCTATATATCTTGCCTCAGCAGTATCCTTCATGGTAAGTACACTTGATGCCATCATGATCCGTCCAAAATCTCCTCTTCCTATTCCAGTAGAAAACATGGCATTTTTCTTTTTGAGTAACCACCAAGCTGGGACATCAGCAGGTACGACTTCTATAGGAATTTCATATTGAGGTTCATCTATCCATTCTAACGTTTCTCCATCTCTGTGGGCACCTAAGACGAGGGCAAGCTTATCCGCACTATTGCTTCCAACAGTTTCGGTAATTAAATGTCCGCCAGTAGCTGTGATCGCTGTATGGAACGGCAAATACGCATCATACTCAGGTGAATCTACTCCATACATATTCTGAATTTGTAGATTCAATAGTGTACCAATCGCGCCACTATTAAAAGTGAAATCTGCGTCAACATTAGCTACTCCCAGTACAAACTCATTGTTTACAAATCCTGCATGGCACTGCATACAGTTAGGGGATACCACCTCAATGCCATTAGGATGAGTCACCTGTGTATATTCGAATGGAATATCTGAATTCTTTCCTTCCCTATTTAGTAAATTATCACCATCTGGAAATGCCAATCGAAATAAATTGGCAGGTATTCCACTATTCACATAATCGCCGTTGAGTAAATATTCTTTACCAATCTGAGTATCCCCAATTCTTTGTGGGGTTTTTTCTACATAAGTCAAATGTTCATCTACATCTTTATAAGGATTTTCATTTTCAAAAATTGAATTATCGCCACAGGAAGCACATATTAATATAGCAATAAATACAAATGATAGATTATAGTAATAGCGCATATTTTGATTTATTTCATTTTAAGTATTATAACAATAAAGTGCAATGTCTATCTAATATTATATTCTTATTTATGAAGTGATTTAATTCTACTTTAAGTGATTAGATTTATTGTCAGGTTTGAGGTTTAAGGTTTAAGGTATGCATGTGACATTTCCGACGTTCGTCAACATCTAACCTTGCAAAACCCTATACCTCATACCTTAAACCTCAATTTCATCCAACACTTTTCGCAATGTCTTAAAGTAGAATAAAAAAATATATTGTTAAAATCACTTCTATAGCCTTTTTGTCGAATATAATTTACTAACGATAGAATATTCACTTGAGTTTATACTAATAGGATTAAATTACATCCAATAGATAATAGATATAAATGTACGATTATGAAAAAGAAATATAAACTCACTGGATTTTCTAGGCTATTTATATTTATGATATTTTTTGCGCCTTTAGCTTATATAGGAGCTAGCTATTACAATGGAGAAGATGGTATAGCAAAAATCAAGTCTTTGTTTGAACAAAATGAGGGTGGAACAATACAAGCTCAGATAGATACTAAGAATATCAAGATTGATAAATTAAGTAAGAAAATAGAATCTTTGAAAAGGGATGTTGATCGGTTGGAGGCTAGTAAATAAAGATTGGAGAGATTGAGAAGATTGAAGAGATGGAAATAAACCAGCCTGATTTCTAAAATCAGTCTGGTTTGATACTGGCTGCTTTGATACTGGCTGCTTTGATACTGTCTGGTTTGATACTTTATTTTATTGCGGGTTTTAATTGTAGTACTTCTTCGGCAAATTTGAAGGTTTCTTTCTGGACATTCTCAAGGTCCTTGGAGAAAATGTGAGAGGTAATTACGTGTCTTTCTGCATTCGGAAACGCATTTTTTCGCTTCATGCTTTCATCTGTACTTATCTGGTCATAGAATTCTAGCATTCTTGGTACGGATACTACCTTATCTTGATTTTCTTGATCTTTATAATAATAACCCATATAGACAGGGATATCTATTTTCGAGAACAAAGTCTCATTCATCTCTTCTTCAATCAGGTATTTTAATGCCAATAATCCATCTGAGTGATATGTTCCAGACCAATACTTCTTAGCTTCATCACCATACTCAATATGATTGTATTCTCCACCAAGGACCATGTCCAGCATCTGTTTGCCCCAAGGTCGAATGATTAATTCTGATGTGGGGTCATATACGTCTATATTTGGCGAATACATAATCATGCTATGGATAGAAGGATCTTCTGGTGCAAGCAATGCAGCAAGTGTTCCTCCTGTGGAGCAAGACATCAGTATTATTTTGTCCCCTAATAATCTACCAATTGCTATTGCCTCTTTTGCAGAATTGACAAGATGTCCAGGAAGGAGACCTTTGAATGCATCATCTGATGCTCTTCCGTGGCCAAACAACCTTGGTAAGTATAAATTATATCCATATCTATTCGCAAAATTTACATGTAAAGGCTGTCCTTCTTCACGACTAGCGGAAAAACCATGAAGATAAACAACTGCATATTCTGTCTTCGTTTTAGTACTATCTACCCAGATAATTTTTGCTTCATTTCCTGGTTTGACATCTGGTGTTTCACTTTCAATAGATTCTAAATATGCATCCAATGTCTCAAGTGGAATATCAAATGAAATAGGCTCAGTATTTATTGCTGGATACTCAACTTTAGGGCCCAACATGTAAGTGACCCCAAGTAGTATGAATATAATGCCTGTCCATTTTAGAGTTTTCTTTATCAAGCTTTTATTTTTTTTTGTAAAGGTAATGGGAATTATGAATTATGAATTTAGAATGACGAATTATGAATGTGTGTGTGTAAACCATATTGCACACACTTTGATTATACGGTTCGTAATTTAAAGGAAAACATATATTCTTTCAATCTTATTTTGACGGTTTTTTAAGATTTAAAATCCTATTTAATATGCGCTTATCAGCGGGATTTTAGCCACCTATCGCTATCGCGTTCCTTCGCTTGAAAATTTCATTTTCACTTTTATTTTATAAAAGATTGCTCACTCTTATTGCCAAAAAAGTAAATCAAAAAGTCTAGCCGGCTCTAATGCAGCACGCATAGCTGCTCCCTCAGCCCACAATAGCCGGCTTGGCTTGGCTTCCTATGCATTGCAAAAGACATTGGTTTTTTTATCCTTACACTAGTCTTTTCAAAAAAAGTGCAATATGGTTTACACACTATGAATGTCGAATAACAAATGAAGAATTTTCAATACCGTTGGTCTTTTACGTAGGGTAATCGTTCCATTGTGTATACTTCGATGCTTGGGAAGCCAAAATCTTCGACTACTTTTCCTTTGAGGAGATAGCAACCTCTGCCTGTAAAAGGAGATCTCACCAATGAGGGTGGAAAATGGACAGTATCAAAAAAGTGACCTTCGGTATCTAGCCAAGTTCCAAAGTTCATGTGCCTTTTGTTAACCGTCGTGACATGTTTACGGGCAACATAATATCCCAAAATTTGTACCGTACGTCCTAAGTTATTCTTGAGGTCTGCATTTATAACATTTCCAGATATATTGCCATCTAGTAAGGTAAAAGGAGAACACAATGGAAAGCCTAACAACTCCATTTCATCAAAAGCTTGCTCATACTTTCCTTCTTCTAATATTGGTAAATCGTAGTCTTCTTGTTCTACATCAAAAAAAGTAGCGTATTGGGCTTGCTTTACTGCAGGGTTGTGTACTGCATTCTTCTCCCACATCAACTGATATTTATTCATTCCTGTAAATCGGAAAGCACCAATTCTAATAAGTATCTCCAATTGTTCCTTTGAAATATCAACCCTATTGACAAAGTCTTTTAGGTCACGATAATCACCGTGTACAATACGCTCTTCAACAATCTTCACAGCAACCTTCTTCTCAAGGTCTGCAATATGAATCAAGCCTATGTATATCGTCTCATCGTAGATGTTGGTAAGATATGTACTGCTATTTGCACAAGGTGCTTCGATCTGAGCGCCGCACATTCTGGCTTCATGAACATAGACTTCCGTCCGATAAAACCCACCAAAATTGTTGATCACTGCGGTCATGAATTCTAAGGGATAATAGGTCTTCAGATACAAGCTCTGGAAAGATTCAACAGCAAAACTTGCGGAATGTGCCTTGCAAAATGAATACCCGCTAAAACTTGCTATCTGTCTCCACACTTCCAGCGATAGATCATCGGGATACCCACGTTCTTTACAATTTCGAAAATACTTTTCTCTTAGTTTTTCGAATGTATCTGAATTTTTACGCTTGCCTGTCATGATTCGTCGAAGTATATCAGACTCGTCTAAATCCAATCCTGAAAAATGATGTACTATTTTCATTACATCTTCCTGATATACCATCACCCCATATGTCTCTCCCAGATGCTCTTCAAATATTGGATGGATGTAAGTGAAGCTGTCTGGATTGTGCGCCCTATGGATGTATTCACGCATCATACCTGACTTGGCAACTCCTGGACGAATGATCGAACTAGCTGCTACCAAATGCACATAATTATCACATTTTAATTTGGTCAGCAAACCACGCATAGCAGGAGATTCTATATAAAAACAACCAATGCACTGCCCTGACTTCAACTGCTTTCTAACATTTCTATCATTCTTGATCTCTTCGACTTTATGGATGTCAATTGCCTTTCCTTGATTCCTTTCTACAAGCTTCACGGTATCCTTGATGTGCCCCAAACCTCGCTGACTCAAGACATCATATTTATGATATCCAATATCTTCTGCACCATACATATCAAAGTGAACGATTGGGAAACCTTTCGGCATGAGTTGCAAGGCGGTGTGATAATTGAGTGGTCTCTCACTGATCAAAACTCCTCCTGCATGTATCGACAAGTAATTGGGAAAACCTTCAATCAATTTTCCAAATCTGAAAATATGTTTTGCAAAATGATGGTGCCGTTCTGTATCCATTGGATAATCTACAATCAAGTCGATATTTGCCTTAGGCAAACCAAACACCTTTCCCAATTCACGAATAATAGACTTCCCTTTAAATGTACTGTACGTAGCAAGTAAGGCAGTATGCTCTTCCCCATATCGCTTGAAAATATAATCCGTAACGTCATCTCGCTCATCCCAACTAAAATCAATATCAAAATCAGGAGGCGATGTTCGATGTGGGTTGATGAATCTTTCGAAATAGAGGTCTAGTTCCATCGGATCTACATCCGTTATTTTGAGATTAAAGGCGACAATAGAATTGGCTCCACTCCCCCTCCCCACATGATGATATCCTACAGAATGCGCGTAGCGAATAATATCCCAGGTAATCAAAAAATAAGAACTGAACCCCAACTTGTGGATCACCTTCAATTCTTTTTTGGTACGGGGCATTGCCTTCTTGTTTCGTCCTCCATATCGACTGAGGCATCCATTTATGGCAAGTTTTTCAAGAAGAGCAAAATCATCTTTTACACTGCCCGTAAAAGTCATCCGATTATGGCTGTAATCATTATGCATATCTATCGAGCATGTATCCATAATACGGCTTGTATTCTGCAAGATCTCTGGATATTGTTGAAATGCATTAGAAAGTTCGTCACAAGAATAGATGATCTCGTTAGACTTGGCATGCATAGATGGTTCGAGTTTGCCTACCACAATATTGAGGTCAATACAGCGCAGTAATTTGTGGGTACGAAGCCCTTCTTGGTTTAGAAAGGTAATTGGGCTGAAGACAACGAGTTTTTCCTGATGATTTTTAAGATATGAAGAAAAGAGGTGATTGACCTCACTCGGGCGTACACCTATATATTCGTTATCGAGAAAATTATGAACTCCTTTGGGCAACTTCCGATAGATGGTATATGCATTTTTCCATTCTGGAGCGATTACAGGCAATGCTTCTTTTTTCAGAGAATAATCTGTAAGATGTTTGCAAAGCTCTCTCCATCCTTCTTCATTCTTTGCGATACCTAGATAAAGGAACTCATTGTCTAGTCGATACTCAATGCCGAGGATGGGTTTTATATTATGTTTCTTGCATGCTTGGATAAATTGGAAGGCGCATGATGTATTGTTGATGTCGGTAAGTACGAGTTGTGTAATCCCTCGTGCAGCGGCTTGGGCTACGACTTCCTTGGGGCTGAGTGTTCCGTATTTGAGTGAGTAATATGTATGAGTGTTTAGGTGCAAATGTATGGTATGTTGTATTATTCGACATTAATAAGTCGTAATATATGACTTTAAAGATTGGAAAGATGGAAAAGATTGAGAAATTGAGAAAGATTGGAGAGATTGGAGAGATTGGAGAGATTGAGGGAGATTGGAATTGTTTTTTATCGACTAATAAAAAGCGATTCAGCGATTCAGCAAAATAATAAGATTAGGACTACCATTCTTTGCCGGTGTAGTATACAGTGCCTTTGAAGGAAGCGACTAGTACATCATTTTGATTGATGATTGTGACTGAATAGGATGCAAATTTTCTGGTTTTGTGGATGCGGGATGTGGTTGCTGTTAAGATATCTCCGCCGACGACTTTGCCGGTGTGGGAAATGCTGGTCTCAATAGATACAGCTTGGTGGCCTATGGAGTTAGTCGCGAAGGCAAAAGCACTATCAGCCAATGAATATGTAATGCCTCCGTGTGCAATTTTAAAACCATTCAACATATCATCTCTTACTGTCAATCGTGCGATGCATTCACCAAAATTAATCTCGATAAGTTCGATGCCTAGCCATTTTGAGAACGCATCATTGTCGTACATTTTGGTGCTTACGATTTCATTGGGAGAAGGCATAATGATTGTGTTTTGTATTATTTAAAAAACTAAGATAATCTTTATGGAATGAAATGGAAAATTGATAATTGATGGTTTAAGATTCGGTAGATTTCTCCACTTTGGTCGAAATTTCAGTTCCTTCTATATTGTCTATCCTTCCACTTCGGGATGACAACTTCGTATAATTTTATAATTCAGTATTTTACATAAATGCATTTATGTTATATGAAAAAATTTGTAAATTAAATTCAAAATATGATTTCAATTGAACTTCGCCTCGCTGGCTGGGCGTTCTATTTTTTGCTTGATCAAAAAACAGAACCAAAAAAAATCAAGCCACTAAAAAGGCTATGCTACAAATGCTGCTCCCGCCACCCACAGTTTAGCGACAGGCCACCCACCATTTATTACATGGCTCGGGCATTTATATAGATAGAGTAGGTTTACTTGTCATTACTTTAATTTCAAAGCAGCAAGGCGCTTTTTGGGGTTCGAGATGACAATAGGTAATATCAATGTGCTCTACCGAGGGACTTTTTCAAATTAGTCAAGGTGGATTTTTTTAATTGGATGTCGTAAACTGGGTCTGAATCAAAACCCATTTCATGGAGGTCATCAACATTAAAGAAGGTTTCAAATCGTAAAGGGCTTCCTGAGTTATTCCTTAATAAGAGATCAAAAATCAACTGTCTGTATTTCTTTCCGCCTTTACTGTAGGACAAAATCTCTACCAGTGTGGAATTAGAATTCATGAAAAAACTTGCCGCTAGTATCTTCCCAGTGGTTCTGTCTTCAATAGCGCTTGAAAAACCAATTCCTCTATGCATCGCATTATACATTAAGCGCATCAGTGCATTTTTGTGCATTTCATTCTCATTCAAAAGGCTTACCAATAATTCTGGTTTGATACCTGACGAAATCTTCACAGCATCGTATCCTTCTACATCTAAGTTATTCGTGAGTGAATCGGAATATGTTTTGGACAGCTCCTCATATATATTGCCTCCCGCGAGGACAGCTTTATTCCTTTTAGAGAGTTTGTAAGATTCCAATTGACGTTTGCTAACCTGAGAATGAATTGGATATTGACTGGTTATGTTATTTTTTTGAAACAGATCTAGCATTTCTTTCATTCGTTGATCTGTCAAGGGATTAACGGAGTATGGCCCTAATTCTTTCAACAAACTATATTGATGGGCATTTAGTGGTTTGGTCAGAACTGGCATTACAGATTGGTAGTCTTCTTCAACTATGGCATCCCATTCGCCGATTACAGCTTTCAAATACCAGAAGTAACCGAAAACATTTCCATTAAGGGCATAGTGGACGGTGCCATTCCATTTGTTTTTATCTATTTCTTTGAAGGGGATTACTTTGAACATGTTGATAATCTATTGTGATGTATTCAACAGCAAATGTATGACTATGTTGAACAAAGCTCCTTCGTCGCAACCCAAAAAAAGGTATTAACTTAGGAGCATTATTAATTCAACAACTTTAAATTATGAAAAAAAAGTTTTAATCCAACTGGTATTACCGAATTTGATCAAGCCTTATCACACATGGATGTACATATGGACTTG
>Ga0256847_1000783_pt1 | contig 18299 bp, 20 predicted proteins | sample TeddybearmetaG_FD_189099 | JGI IMG/M metagenome (GOLD analysis project Ga0256847, IMG submission 189099) | Hydrothermal vent microbial communities from East Pacific Rise, Pacific Ocean - Teddybear | ecosystem: Environmental > Aquatic > Marine > Hydrothermal vents | place: Pacific Ocean: East... | reverse complement strand
TAATATTGGTAATGGGTAGAACCACGATAGACTTAATCGCGGTTTTCCCCTTATTATCCAATTGTTGATTAGACGAAAATAGCGTGAGCAATGCAATCAAACCTAAGCTAATTAAACCCACGACCAGTCTATAATTTGGCTTAGTAGTTTCAGGTTCGTTATCGGGTAAAATTATTGTATCAACAGAATTTGAGATGGATGCGGGTTGTTCTTGTTGGGAACTAGATTCTAAAGCACTAGGTGTTTGGTTAATTTTTATCTCTTTGAATTTCTTTTGATCAACAACATTCACCTCAGAAACAAATAAATACCCCTTACCGTAGAGTGTTTTGATCAATTCATGCGGATCTTTCTCCAACAAAGTTTTGCGTAGAACCTTTATTGCTCTGGACAACGCCCAGTCACTTACAATTTTTCCCTCCCAAACATATTCAAAGAACTCATCCTTTGTTATAAGCTCGTTTGGTCTTTGTAATAAAAGATGTAAAACATCAAACACTCTAGGCTCAAGTTTAATTTCTTCATTTTTGAAAAAAAACGAATGAGTTCTGGAATCCAAGTAGAAATCTTCAAATTGAAAAATAATCTTGTCAGTCAAAATGTTGTCCTAATCCCACTCTTTGCTTTGCTGCAACCAGAAATAACGCATTAAACCGAATTATACAGAACGAACGCTCATTAATAGCGACCCTCTTGTCGATTCATCAGAATAGTTCAACCATTAATCTAAGTCCAGCTAATTGGTTAAATGAACATATCATCTAATCAATAGAAAAAGGAATTGTTCGGGCTGAAGTTGTTTCCTATCATGACTTTACTGCCTTTAAAGGCGAAGCCGGTGCTAAGAAAGCGGGTAAATGGCGATCAGAACGTAAGGACCATCCGGTCAAAGATGGCGATGTGGTGCATTTTAGGTTTAATGTGTAACGCTCTAGCTGGCCTTATCTTTGGTGAGATCGAGCACCTAAAATTGATATCCTAGCTGAAGAATTACACTATTTGTGTTTTGACCAGAACTTTTGCCTGAAACATACGATATACCTATGTTCGTCCCAGAGTTATTGATCCCATTAAAAAAATAGTAGTAACCTAAGCCTAATCCATAGATCGCCTTATCCCCGTCTGGTTCATTTTCAGTTCCGATGATTCCAGCATATACGCCCAACCCATGATTTCCTAATCTTGAATCAAGAAATTGTGTGTTTATCCAGCCAAGTCCCCCACCGCAAGTGGAGCCATTTCGGGAGGAAAAACTAACACAGCCAGCTGAAGCATAAATCATGTCATTTTTCGATGTCTTGCTAAAATTAGCACCGACACCGCTATAGGCTAAACCTACCCCAACCCCCACAGAATATTTATCAGTGGCTCCCAAGTCTCCCGTGAGCAATACTAAAGACAACATACTCACACAAATAATTATTAATTTCATTTTGATCTTCTAATTTCCCAAGGGTAAACCACTATGTTCCCAGTTATTCTTAACGACACAATTCACACTATCTTCAGGATTATATTTACAAACTCTGAGTCTTGCGCGCTTTTCTGCAAAGCTTTCAGGTTCTTTGAAAAGCTTATTATCAATTCGCCCACCCGCCTCTTGAAAAAAACTACCCTTTCCCGTGAGCACTAGAGAATCCACAAATCCACCGACAATAACGCACCCAGACATACAGAGCACGAATATCACAATAATAGTGATTTTAAATTTAATCATAAAGCGCCTTTCTATATTTGAGTCTGAAACTACATCTTGCATTAGTTATTTTGTAGCAGGAACCATGATGATCTCAGTCAAATGATACAACCGTAGATATTGTTGGACTGTTGTTGCTTCAGTTAGTTCGTGACGAAATGATTTTGTATCACCCAATATGTTCCCCAATCTCAAATTAGAATTTGTACTGTTGGCTGCGACAAATTTTACCAGCTAATAAACCTGATCATGATCTCCCACATTAACTAACCTCAAATTCTAGAATAATCCGATAACTCATATTGATCGATACCGACGATAAGTCTTTCAATCGACAATCACGTATTTATCCTTTCCTCGGACGGTAATAATTGCCTCACCATCGCTTTTTAAAGCATTTTCCAGAGCCGAGATTCCCTTAGTCTTTAGCTCATTTGCAGTAATAATTGCCATATTTATGCCTTAATAACACCTTGTATAGTGCGATCAGTCATACTCTATAAAGTACGATTTGAACAGTCATCCTGTTGAAGTTGCTTATTTTTGTTCCTCAATCCACTCTAAAGCCAATTCTTCTACAGTAGACGATGGCAAGCTTCCATTGCTAAGAATTTGATCATAAGAATGGCGATTAAGAGGGAATGACTACCGGGTTAGAGATGCTTTGATAAGAATTTTTCGATCTTTGAGTACAGTTCAATTCTATTTTCCTCACCGTAAAATCCATGACCCTCGTTGCGCTTCATTATCCACTCATCATCAGCCAGTTTTTTTCCATTCTTCTCCAAGGCATCGCGCATCAATAACGCATGCTTCTTTACCACAATTGGATCTCGAGCTCCTTGAATAATCATTAACGGAACCTTGATTTTATCTGCATGTTCGAGCGGAGACATCTTTTTCATCAGTACGCTATTTGCTGGATCGCCTATCCTTAATTTATGGATCTCTCTATCCGCTTTTCGGTGTTTAGGAAGGGAGTTGAATAACAAGTTGATATCTGAAACGCCTACATAATCAATTCCACAACTATATAAATCAGGTGTAAAAGCCAACCCTGCAAGCACCGCATATCCACCGTAGCTTGCGCCATAAATACACACTCTTTTTGGATCTGCAGTGCCCTCATCAACCAAATATTTAACCGTATCAGTCAAATCATTCTGCATTTCTGCACCCCATTTTCCATCGTAACCTAACCGTTCAAATTCTCTCCCATACCCTCCTGAACCTCTGAAATTCACCTGAACAACCGCATATCCTCGACTAGCAAAAAATTGACTCTCCAAATTAAAAGTCCATATATCTCGAACGCCATAAGGACCGCCATGCGGATTAATAATAAGCGGAAGATTTTTACCTTTGGAATCGCGCGGAAGAGTCAAATACCCATTGAGTTTTACGCCGTCTCGGCTAGTTAAACTGATGGGCAACATAGGCGACATATTCTCACTTTTTAACCAACTACGATTTGAAAATAAGAATTTTACAGAATTATTAATATGATCATATAAATAATAACTTCCTGGATCAATATCTGAATATACGTAGAGAACTTCTTTAGAACCATCCATGCTTTCCGTTACATAGTTAATCTGTTTCCCGGTAAAAGTAGCTCCTAGACTCTTTGCAATCATTTTTCGCTTATTTGACAAATAAACTCTCTGCGGATATTCAGCATGATAATGGGCGTATCTTAGTTCTTTTCCATTTCGAGATGTTCTAACGCCTACAATGTCGTAGTTATCATTGTCTACGATAAGCTCACTATGTTTGGGAGAGAGAGGGTCAAGCAAATATAGAGCCTTGGTTTTCCTACCCTTGTCTGATAAAAAATACATTTTTTTATTATCTGCGGTGAACGTTAGCGGATGTACGCTCTCTTGACCCATACGATATTCTTGAACCACCTTGAACTGTGTCTCTGACTTTTCTTTGTAATAAAATCTAATATTCGCACCAACTCTTGCAAGCGCACCTCGAACATCACCATCATTATCAAAGACCCATCGATATGCATGCCCAGGATTCTTAGCATGTAATCTCATCTGATAATTCTTGCGATTCTTATGACTCCAATTGGAATTCAAAGGCACTTTGTATAAATCAGATACTGTAATTTTTCTACCATTATAGTGCACCAAGATATGATCGGGATCATTGGGTAGACTATGAGCAAATCTTGCATATTTAAGGCCGGACGCCCCCCAACTAGAGCCAACAAGCAGTTTTATTTTTGGACTTTCACCAATATCAACGGTATAAACCGCGTACGCCTCATCACCCCGTCGATCCATATCAAAAACAATATCCCTATTGTTGGCCCACCAAAAGTTATGAATATCTTGATCGTCGATTCCCGTGATTGCTCTAATTTTTGTTAGATCATCCGTCTCCATAATTACTAAGTTCTGCTTATCCATGATTGGTGACAATACCGCGAGATACTTGCCATCTGGCGATAGTTTTGGCTTAGTAAAGGTAGGAGACTTGAAAAATAATTCAACCGGTATGATATTACTGGAAAATATTTGCTGGCTAAAACCACAAATGAAAGTAAATAGAACTATCGACACTTTCTTTAGATTCACGTATCCCTCCGTTATAAATGTGCGCGCTATAGAAATGTTGTTCAATATAGACTAGAAATTGGATTTTCCAGTCCGACTTAAATTTTTTGTGCTTCAATCCACTCTAATGTCAACTCTTCTAAAAGAGCCAATGGTAGGCTACCATTGCTAAGAATTTGATCATGGAAATCACGAATTTTGAAATCATTCCCTAACTCGCGTTCGGCAATTTCGCGTAATTCACGAATTTTTAGCTCGCCGATTTTGTAGGATAACGCTTGAGCAGGCCACGTAATATAACGATCAATATCCCCTTCAACATCGGTTAAGCTGAGAGCCGTATTACTCGCTAAATAATTAATAGCCTTTTTACGAGACCAACCTTTCGCGTGCATGCCAGTATCAACGACCAATCGACAAGCTCGCCACATTTCATACGTGAGTCGCCCGAAGTCACTGTAAGGATCTTGGTAAAAACCCATTTCTTTACCAAGCGACTCCGAATACAAACCCCAACCTTCGCCATAAGCAGAATGGTAAAGTGTTTTTCTAAATTCAGGCATATCGATTTCCATCGCAATCGAGCCTTGAAAATGATGGCCGGGCTCGGCTTCATGAAAAGTAAGTGCCTCTAAGTTATAAAGTGGTTGTGATTGAAGATCTCTTGTATCCAGAAAATAAGTTCCCGAGGTTGTCCCGCTACCATCAGAGGCAACATAGTATGCCCCGCCACCAGGACTGGACTTAATATCAAAAGTTGCCCTTGGTAATACGCTAAACCATTTAGGTAACTGAGCCGCCATTTTGCGTGTTATGTAGCTGGCTTTTTCGATCATATCTCGCCCGCTGTCAGTGTAGAACTGAGGAGCGTTTCTTAAAAATTTAACAAATTCCTTAAATGTATTTTCGGATTCGCTTTTAAAACCGATTTTTTGGATCAAGTTATCCATTTCAACGCGAATACGTTTGACTTCGCTCAAACCCAATTGATGAATTTGGTCTGAGCTGTAATTGGTAGTGGTGTAATATTTAATTAAATATTGGTAATAATCAGCACCTCCTTTGAGCTGATTGATGCCGACTTTCATACGGCAATGAGTCATGTATTGTTGAGTAAAAAATCGATAGAATTTCTTATACGCAGGGATCACCGTTTGCATAATAAGCTTGCGTCCTTCCACCAAGAAATGTTCTGAATCGGCTTTAGAAAACATTTTTGGCATGGCCGCGAACGGTGCATAGAACACACTCTGCTCAACCTTATCCACCAAATGCTTGCTGATGGTTTTGTCGTAACCTTCAAAACTTGTGCAGTAGTGAGTATGACCTTGCTTGATCGCTTGTTGAAGGATCTCAATAAATTGATTGTTGTAACGCGGATAATCGGCAAGACTGACTAAATAATTTTCATAGTCCTTTTTCTCAAGGAATGACATGTTGGCTGGTGCACCAGCAAAATAAGAAAAGAAACTAGAGTAATAATCCATCGGGTAAAAATGTCCCAGCTGATGATAACTAGCCGCTTCTGTTTGGCGTTCATATTTGAACAGACGAAACGTGACATCTTGTGCTGAATTAAGAGTGCTACTATCCAGTGTATCTAAACGTTTTAGAATGAATGCATTAAATTTCTGGCGACGTTCTCTTCCCGCCGCTGACATGTCTGGCAATTTGCCATTCATCCGAAAAGTATCAGGATCTTTACGAAAAAAAACTTGCTCTTGATTAGCGGCCGCCCAATGGTCGGTTAGAATTTGTTCTAAACTATCAATAGAACCCGCGTTTGCGTTACTAAGTATCGTCAGAGCGAAAACGAGTGACACATAAAAAATTATCTTGATCATTTTATTATCTTTAGATGAGAAACCTTTCCGTTAGCCTGCCGGCTTTTTGATCTTGCTGGATTCGGTTTGTTAGACTGAGGGGCAATTGGAGTTGAAAGATTGGCTCTTTCGTCTGTCGAAATTTGATCTTCCGTCTGCACAACTGGCTCTTCAGGAAATACCATCCCCATTCCATTTTCTTGGGCGTAAAGCGCTTTTACCGCTTTCATTGGTATATAAATTTGCTGAGATTTGCCTGAGAATCTTGCACTAAAAGAAACGGCTTCATTGTCTGCTAACCATCCTTGCACAGCCTCTGGTGCCGCGTTTAAAACTATTTGACCCTCTCTAACATGCTCTTGCGGTACAGTGACATCGACTCCAGTGGCATCAATGAGTAGATGAGGAGTCCCGCCATTGTCTAAAATCCATTCAAAAATGGCACGAAACAAATAGGGTTTATTTGAGGTAAAACTACTGCCGATAATATCGATATTGGTCACGTTGATACCTTTTATATTGTGACATTTAAATCTACGCTAGTTCAAAAAATAACGGTGCGTATAAACCGCACCGTTAATGTTGGAATTGACGAGGTTTTAGATTTAAATTGGCTTTTCTAACCTAAGGACGCATCTCTCGCTCAATATCACTCAAGCTAGCCTGAAAAGATTCACGTTCAAACAACAAGTCCATGTAATCAGTGACCTCTTTAGCACCGCGACCGGCTAACTTAATTCCCATTACAGGGAGTCTCCACATTAGAGGCGCAAGACAACAATCAATTAGCGAAAATTCTTCATTTAAGAAATAAGGTGTTTCAGAAAATACCGGTGCCAGAGTCAGTAAGCTTTCAGTCAGTTCTTTTCTTGCTTGTTCTACTTCTTTTTCGGGACCGGTTAGGATGGTACTCATTAAACTATACCAATCTTTTTCAACTCGTCGCACCATTAAACGAGATCGAGCTCTTGCAACCGGGTACACAGGCATCAATGGAGGATGAGGAAAACGCTCATCCAAGTACTCCATAATAATTGGTGACTCAAATAAAACTAACTCTCGGTCAACTAAAGTTGGAACCGTATTATATGGATTCAGATCAATCAGATCATCTGGTGGCTGACGGCTATCAGTCACTTCAATAGCCTCAAAATTAACCCCTTTTTCAGCTAAAACGATTCGAACTTGATGACTGTAAACATCATCGGAACCCGTGTATAAGGTCATTATTGAGCGTTTGGCGACAGTTGCCATATGATATTCTCCCTAAATAGTTTTGTTTTGCCTTTGCTATTTTGTTTGCTTTGGCATAAACAATAAAGGCGGCTTAACCAATAAGCCGCCGTTCAAGATTAAGCATGGATAAGACTTATTTGTGAATGTCTTTCCAATATTCTTTTTTCAATAGATAAGCAACAACGGTAAAAAATAAGAGAAACATAATCACGTATATTCCCATCGCTTTACGCTCTCTTTTAATTGGCTCACCCACATAATCCAAAAAGTAAACTAGGTCCGCCATAGCTTCATCAAACTCAGCTGGAGCTAATGTTCCTTCCGTAACTAAAGTAAAGTATTTTCCGTTTAACGATAACTCTGCGAGTTCTAATTCTTTTTCATGGATGACGTGCTCCGCTTCATCAATGATATCGTTTAACTCTCCTGTATTACCGCCTTTTTTCAACTTTTGCCGAGCAGAAGCAATATCACCTAGACTATAAGCAATATCATTTTCTAACCCTTTTACTTTATCCGTTTTATCCTGCAAACCTTGTAAACGACCTAGTGCATGAGGCATACCCACGTCTGGAAAAACAGAGTTATTAACTCCAAATGGGCGAGAGTCATCTTTATAAAACCCCCTTAAATAGTTATATAACCAATCTGTACCTCTAGCGCGAGCAATTAAAGATAAATCCGGTGGAGCGGTACCAAACCATTTTTCTGCTGTTTCTTTAGGCATATTATTGATCATCAACTCGCCAATTTTATCGCCAGTAAACATTAGGTTTTCAAGGACTAATTTCTCAGAAATTTCAAGATCTTTTGCCGCACGATTATAGCGTTGAAAGGCCAGTGAATGACAACCCATACAATTGTTCATATAGATTTTCATACCCTTTTGCATTGAAACTGCCAGCTTTTGATCGGTATAGCTGGGCAATTCGTCATTAGGAATAGGCACACCGCCACCACTCGCCAAAGATGAAAAAGAAATGGCAGCAAGAGACAACAAAGAAATCGTTTTTATTAATTTTTTCATTATCCTGTCACCCTGGTTGGTACTGGCTTGGTTGTTCCCATTAAACTCCACCAAGGCATTAGTATGAAAAAGCCAAAGTAGTAAATAGTACAAATTCTTGCAGCCAGCGTTCTCATTTCAGTGGGTGCTTTCATGCCCAAATAACCAAGAATAAAGAAACAAACCACAAACAACATCAATGCCCACTTGTAGATAGGGCTCTTATATCGAATAGATAAAACTGGACTACGATCAAGCCATGGCAAGAAGAACAATATGACTAAAGAAGCCGCCATTGCAATAACCCCTAATCCCTGATTTGGAACCGCCTTCAATATAGAATAATAAGGCGTAAAGTACCAAACTGGAGCAATATGCTCGGGAGTTTTCAAAGGATCCGCAGGTGTAAAGTTAGGTGCTTCTAGAAAATATCCTCCCATTTCCGGATTGAAAAAGATGATCCCACAGAAGATCATGAGGAAAACACCCACACCAAAAATATCTTTAACCGTGTAATACGGATGAAAGGGAATGCCATCGAGTGGTATACCATTTTCATCTTTGAGTTTTTTAATGTCTATCCCGTCGGGATTGTTAGAACCCACTTTATGCAGCGCTACAATATGCAGGAATACCATCAGCAACAGAGCCATCGGCAATGCCACAACATGCAGGGCAAAAAAGCGGTTTAGGGTTGCTCCAGAAATGATGTAATCGCCGCGGATCCAAATAGCTAAATCTTCACCTACAACTGGCACTGCACTAAACAAATTGATAATGACCTGTGCGCCCCAATAGGACATATTACCCCAAGGAAGCAAATAACCCATGAATCCTTCAGCCATCAATAGTACGAAAATAATCATGCCAAATATCCAAACTAACTCTCTTGGTCTTCGGAATGAACCATACAGTAGGCCTCGAAACATATGCAGGTACACGACAACAAAAAATGCCGAAGCACCGGTCGCATGCATCCCTAATAAAAGATGCCCCCATTTAACATCGCGCCGGATAAATTCGATAGACTCAAAAGCTCCCTCTCCAGTAGGCGTGTAATTCATGGTTAGCCATATACCGGTCAAAATCTGATTAACTAAAACCAGCATTGCTAAGGAGCCAAAAAAGTACCAAAAATTAAAATTCTTAGGCGCGTAATATTGTGCAATATGTTCGTTCCAAACTTTTGTCGCTGGAAAACGGTCATCAATCCAAACCATAAATTGAGTCAACATTATGCTGTTCCTCCTTCTTCCTCAGAAACACCAATAATAATCTTATTGTCTGCTAAGTACTTATACTGGGGTACTTCAAGATTAGTCGATGCTGGTGAGCCATTAAATACCCGACCCGCTAAATCAAACTTAGAGCCATGACACGGACAGAAAAAACCGCCACCCCAAGAAACTTCAGTCTCTTTTTTGTGTTGAGGTACACAGCCCAAATGGGTACAAATACCTACGATGACGGCTATGTCCGGACGAAGGGAGCGAGTTGTTGCATCTAAATTTTTTGGTTGTTTGGTGCCTGAACTGGCAGAATCCGGGTCCTTTAAATCTTCCATACTCTGTAGTGCTTCAAGGGTCTTGTGATCGCGTCTAACTACAAAAACAGGTTTGCCCTGCCATTTAACTTTGACCATTTGACCGACTTCAACCTTATCCAGGTTAAATTCTACCGGTGCGCCTGCAGCCTTAGCTTTTTCACTTGGACTCCATGAACCCAGAAACGGCACAGCAACAAAACCAGCACCTACAGCCCCCACTCCAGCAGTCGCCCAAGTTAAGAAACGACGTTTTTGTATATCTACACCATCATTAGCCATTCGGATAATCTCCCCATCGACCAGTTTGTAACTTCAAACAACTCCCTCAATCAACTGATTTACAGTGATTTGAGAAAGCGCGTTTTGCGAATAGTTTAATTGTTCTACTCCAACTTAACTTTGACGTTAAAAACCCGCCAACCCCGACTCTAAGAATCAAGTTATGCACTCAAGTAACACAAATTTTTGTAAGTTTATTGGAAAAATCGCTGATTTATTTGTTCGCCAAACAGCCTAGGCGAAAGGATCATAATGACATAATATATGATTTGCAAGAAATTGCCAGTTTTTGTTTGTATCTTGTTGAAAAATAACGTGATTTAGTTGTTTTCTTTGTTTTTCATGCTGCACTGTTTCTATCAATACAGGTGGCTTTTCTTTTCCTATGGTAAAAAAGTTCCATTAAGGTGAAATGAGCTCAAATAAATCTCTGTTATCATGGTCTTAAATCAATTGGCTCAAAGAGTACTATGCACCAATCAAAAACGGCTAAATTTGGATTTGTATGATACTTACCAGCCACAAACGAATAGCTAACAACAAGAGCATCGACATCAATTGCGACCTCGGCGAAGGTGTTAACGAGATTGATTGCAAAGCAGATGCCCTGCTTATGCCTTACATTTCTAGTTGTAGTATCGCTTGTGGCGGTCATGCTGGAAACGAGTTAACCATGAATTTGACTGTACAAAATGCTAAGGCTCATAATTTAAAAATTGGCGCCCATCCCGGATATCCCGATAAGGAGAATTTTGGACGATTATCACTATCGCTAGACATCGAAGAATTAAAGCAATCACTCAAACAACAGCTAGCCCAGTTTGAAATCGCATTAACAAGAAATACTGCTAAGCTAGACCATATTAAATTTCACGGCGCTCTTTATAATGATATTGAATCGGACTATACACTAGCAATTAAACTTGCCAAGTTTTGCAAGAAACTCTACCCGAATCAAAAATTATTAGGATTAGCTAATGGCAATTTGTCAATCGCCTGTAAAGAAATAGGCTATGCTTTTATCTCAGAAGCTTTCATGGATAGAGCCTATTGTGCAAATGGAAAACTCGTTCCTCGAAAAGAAGAGAGAGCTGTTCACAACGACAAATCAACGATTGTAAAACAAGCCCTTACAATAGCAATCGAACAGTCGGTATATACAATCAAAGGCGATAGAATAGAACTAGCGGCCGATAGCATATGTTTACATGGGGATAATCCAAAGGCGCTAGCAATCGCAATATTAGTTTACGACGCCATGCTAAATATTGGAATTAAAATCCAATGAGTTTTATTAAACCCCGAATTGTCGACAATGGAGATGCGGGGTTAACCATTTTCTATGACCAACCAACTAGCGAAAAACTCACTAGAAAAATCGTTACCATCGATAAAGAAATACGAAATTCTATGGGTAAAAGTATTCTCGATGTCATTCCAAGCTATCAAAGTATTACTGTTATATTTTCTTTGTTAGAACTATCAAAACGCCAAGCAAAGAAAAAACTCCGAGACATTCTGAAAATACCAATCGAACCATCTAATTATATCTCTAAATTATTAGAGATACCTGTTTGTTACGGCGGATCATATGGATCTGATCTCGCTTACCTAGGCGGGCATTGTCATTTATCAGAAAAACGAATCATTCAAGAACACACTCAAAATGAATATCTAGTTCATATGCTCGGCTTTTTACCGGGTTTTTTGTACCTAGGCGGTTTGAATGAATCACTTTTCTGTCCTAGGAAAAACAGACCCGAACTAAGAATACCCAAAGGATCAGTTGGAATTGGCGGTAATCAAACGGGCATTTACCCCATAGAAAGTCCGGGTGGTTGGCAAATTATTGGGCGAACTCCAGTTCCTTTATTTGATCCCGCTAGAGATACGCCTGCCTTTGCCTCCCCACTCGATCGAATTAGGTTTGTAGCGATTAGCCACTCGGAATTCTTAGCACTAGAACAAGATTATTCGGCGAGCCAACGATGAGTTTATATTTCATTAAAGCTGGCTTACAAACGAGCATTCAAGATAGTGGGCGTCATGGATTTATGCATCTGGGAATTTCTCACAGCGGAGCTATGGACAAAAATTCGCAACAAATGGCAAATAGACTAGTCGATAAACCGCCGGATTCAGCCGTTTTAGAAATCACTTTAATTGGACCAACCATTCGTTTTGACTCGGCTACATCCATTGCTATTTGTGGCGCAAGATTTAATTTGACACTTAACAACCAACCCGTTGCTAACAATGAGACGATTAAAGTTGCTAAAGATGATGAATTGGAATTTAAGCAAGCATTAAACGGAGCGCGGGCTTACCTTGCGTTTGCTGGCGAACTAAGTTTAAAAAGAATCTTAAAAAGCTATTCTACCCATTTGACCGCTAAGTTGGGAGGCTTTGAGAATAGACAGATTACTGACGGTGATCACTTAGAGACAAAGGGCGATAGATTACTAGCCTACAAAAAAGTCCCTGAACAACTAGATTTCAATTATTCTGGTAATTATCTATTAAGATGTGTTGCTTCGGTCGAATCAGAGCTATTTAGCCCACAACAGACAGAGCAGTTTTTCTCCCAAAAGTATCAGGTAACGTCTGAGCTCAATAGAATGGGAATTAAACTTCAAGGTGATCCGTTAAAATTTGAGAATAAACTAGAGATTGTATCTAGTGGTCTCACTCAAGGTAGTATTCAGATTACGCCCTCAGGTCAACCAATTATTTCTTCAGTAGACGGGCAAACTATCGGTGGTTACCCGCGTATTGCCAATATCATTAGCACTGATTTGCCTTTGTTGGGTCAAATAACTGCAGGTGATCAATTGAGATTCACTCAGGTGGATCAGGCATTTGCGGAAAGCTCTCTTAGAGCAGCGCAAAAATTACTCGACTCCTGATTATCCGAGTGCACTTTTGAAATATGAAACTGACAAAATAAACTTATGAGGTTCATTACACATGAAAAATAGAAACGAACTAGAACAACCGATTGGATCAGCCACAATAGGTTGGCAGATAGCGCGGCTTCCGACTAATTCTTCAATGATTGGAGAGTACTGCAAGATCATCCCACTAAATATCGACCAGCACGCTGAGTCTTTATACCAGTCATATTCAAAAGATGCAGAAAACAAGAATTGGACCTATTTGTCTTATGGTCCTTTCGATTCGATTCGAGAATTTAAATCGTGGTTAACGAGCGTTGCAAATAATTCCGATCCATATTTTTATTCTATTGTTAACAAGGAAAATAATTCAGCCGTTGGATTGGCTAGTTACCTTAGAATTAATCCCAAACAAGGTGTTATCGAAGTCGGCCATATTCATTTTTCGCCAATTCTTCAACGCACGCCATTAGCCACTGAAGCCATGTATCTAATGATGCGACATATTTTTGAGGAGCTAGGTTATCGTCGATATGAGTGGAAATGCGATTCGCTTAATGCAAGATCTAGAAAAGCTGCAGAGCGTTTAGGGTTTACTTTTGAGGGTATATTTCGACAGGCTATGATGTATAAAGGAAGAAACAGAGATACGGCTTGGTATTCAGTTATTGATGGTGAGTGGCCTAAATTAAAAAGAAGCTTTGAAAGCTGGTTAGCGCCAGCAAACTTTGACCCAACCGGAAATCAGAAAACAAGTTTATCTGACAGACTACAAAAAAATGGATGAATAGTTTCATAAAATTGAAACCATCTCTAGTCTTCCTTTAAACGCTCCCAAGTCACCTCACAACTTTCAGAGTTATGCGTAATATAAGCAGAGTCGTCAGTTAGCATAACCGACAAATTCATGGTTCGCTCTACCATATTAACTAGCGCTTGTATGGCTCCCCAATCGAAGCGGTAGAAAGATGCATCTAAAGATTCAAACTTTGTTCTGGATTGTGCCCACCAAACGTCGGATTTAGTATTAAAACTATAAACCTTAACCTTATTCGACTTTCCGCAAGCTTTCTTGATTCTGTCTGGATCCGGCTCGCCTACATCTATCCATAGAGAAATATCCTGATTGTATTCAACTCGCCAAATATCAGGTTGTTCAACGTCACTGAGTCCTTTGGTGAAAGTAAGGTTTTCTTCAGCGTTAATGCAATAAGCAAGAACACGAACCATCATCCGCTCAATGGTTTCCGACGGATGCTGCGCTAGTGTGAGATTCAAAGTATCGTAGTAGTCGCGATTCATATCTGAGAGCGCTATATTTAATTTGTAAATGGTAGGTTTAATAGCCATGTCTTTATTTCACGTAGATTAGATTACTCATCACTTATTTTTTTACAAAAAAAACGCCACAATAAGTGACGTTTTTAACAATCTGTTTCAAAAAACGATTAACGTTTAGAGAATTGGGGTCTCTTACGCGCTTTATGAAGACCGACTTTCTTACGTTCTACTGAACGAGCATCGCGAGTCACATATCCCGCAGCACGTAGCGACGGACGAAGCTCACTATCATACTCCATTAGAGCACGTGTAATGCCTAAACGAATGGCGCCCGCTTGACCTGTATCACCACCACCTTTAACAGTGACATATGCATCAAACTTTTCAGTGTTTTCAGTCAATTCTAGCGGCTGACGAACTACCATACGTGAAGTTTCACGTCCAAAGTACTCATCTAATGGTTGTTGATTAACAACAATGCTGCCCTTGCCTGGACGTAAAAAAACTCTTGCTTTAGAGCTCTTACGACGACCCGTTCCGTAATATTGTGTATCAGCCATATTCAATTACCAACTATATGTTTAATTCTTTAGGTTGCTGTGCCTGATGCGTGTGCTCAGGACCAACAAAAATCTTTAACTTGCGTAAGCAGGCGCGACCCAATGGATTACGTGGGATCATTCCCTTAACAGCCTTCTCTAAAATACGCTCCGGCGCTTTTTCACGAAGCTTAGCTAGCGACATACCTTTAATTCCACCCGGAAATTCAGTGTGACGGTAGTACATTTTATCTTGCTCTTTGTTACCTGTTACTGCAATTTTCTCAGCGTTCACGACAACAATGTAGTCGCCAGTATCCACGTGCGGTGTAAATTCTGCTTTATGCTTGCCACGTAATCGACGGGCAATTTCTGTCGCCAAACGACCAAGTGTTTTACCGTCTGCGTCTACAACAAACCAATCGCGTTGTACTGACTCTGGTTTTGCACTATATGTTCTCATTGTTAGCTCCCAACTGGGCTTAATATAAATCTGGACTTATTAAATCTACTAATTTTTTCTTACATCGAAAAAAGAGCGCGAATTTTACAGAAATGGCTGGCTTTTCACAACCAATTTTTGCTAAAACTTGCTATTTTTATCAAAATAACTAGCTTCCTGCTCTGAAGCCATTTAAATAGCGGTTTTCTGCACTCAATGAAAGCGCTTATTGGAATGCTTTTTAGATCCGATTGAGCCAATAATCACACTTTTGCAACTCAAATTAATTGGCGCGCGGCATTGTGCGTTAGTTTGAACATAAAAGCACTCATTAATTAGTCTAAAAGATAAATATTTGCATCTAACAACAAAAAGTTAGCTAAATCGAAATAATCCCTTTATTTACTAAACAAACTCAGGTAAAAAGTCTGTTCTTTATTAACGTGGTCTTTCACCGTAGAAAAACCGATCGATCTGGCTAGTTCTAGATTAAAGCTCTCCACTCATAGGAAAAATAATGGCAACCGCTAAAAAACCAAAAATTATTAAAGATCGTTACACTAAAACACAAATTATCGCTGAAATTGCAGAATCTACCGAGCTTTCGAAGAAGCAAGTGTCATCTGTTATTGATGAGCTAGGCGATGTCATTGAGCGTCACATCAAAAAACGAGCTTGTGGTGAATTTGTTCTTCCTGGTCTGCTTAAGATCACAACCGTGAAGAAAAAAGCGACAAAAGCACGACCGGGGATCAATCCTTTTACTGGTGAAGAAACAATGTTTAAAGCTAAACCAGCGTCGATTCAAGTAAAAGTTCGTCCGCTGAAAAAACTGAAAGAGATGGCTAAATAATCGATTCTCGATTATTAGTTGCGAGTTTGCGAGGATTGCATTTTATCGCTATATCTTGTCAAGGTTTATTATGAGACAAAAACACCCTCTCCGGAAAGGAAAGGGTGTGGTAACGGACTTACTCGTTTTCTCGAAACTCAAAGCGCAGCGAACTCATCACTAGCTCCTCAAGCCAAATGCTCTAACGCTAAATAATCGTGAGATTGCATTTCTTGTAATCTGCTCAAGGTTCGTTTGAACTCAAAATCTAATAATTTTCCAATATACAGCGCTTCAAGCTCTACTGAGGCTGTGATCATTAAATTAACGTGTCTCTCGTAAAACTCATCCACTAAGCTAATAAAACGCCTTACCGCTGCATCATCCTTTGCAGCTAATTGGGGAATATCACTGACCATAACCGTTTGGTAACAGCGGGAGATTTCAATGTAATCGGTTTGGCTTCGAGCCGATTCACAAATTTCCTTAAAAGAAAACCAAACCACTCCTTCCGCACAACGCTCGGTTGAAACTGCTCGATGTTCTATGTCAATAATGCTGCCTGATGGCATTTCTTCCGTAGCTAGCTGATCAAAACTGTTGTTGAGATTATCGATAGCGGCTTGATCGTGAGGACAATGAAAAATATCCGCTTGCTCAAGCGTTCTCAGTCGATAATCGATACCATAATCTAAATTAACAACCTCGCAATGTTTTTGAATAAGCTCAATTGCCGGGATAAAACGCTCTCTTTGTAGACCGTTCCAATACAGCCTTTCGGGCGATATATTGGAGGTTGCAACTAGCGTTACTCCTCGCTCAAAGAGCGCCTCAAACAGCCCACCCAAAATCATCGCATCGGTAATATCTTTCACAAAAAACTCGTCAAAACAGATCACTCGCGTTGTCGCCGCTAGTTCATCCGCGATCAGCAATAGTGGATCTTGCTTACCTTTAAATTCAGTTAATTGCTCATGAGTTTGGTGCATAAAGCGGTGAAAATGCAGTCGAGACTTGTCGGTAATAGGTAACAGATCAAAAAACATATCCATCAGGTATGTTTTACCACGCCCTACTCCACCCCAAAAATAGATGCCTTTTTCTGGGTCATTTTTCGACTCAAACAAAGATGCTAGTTTATTCAAAAAACTAGGGGGTTTTTGTGTTTCTATCAGTCTATGAAACAGCTGGTCTAACATTTCAACTGCTGCTAGTTGACAAGGATCCTCACTAAACCCTCCGGATTTAATATCCGCTAGGTATTTTTGTTTGGGAGTGACTTGGTCTGTGAGTGTACTTTTTAACATACGCCTGTGAAAATCATAAACTCGGCTCTAAGTTAATAATTGGTTTTGAGTAAATTCACTCACAACGGCTCGTAGCTCTGTAAGCTTGCCATGAAAAAAATGAGTTGTCGCAGGCATTCTAAAAAGCTCGGGCCTATTCTCAAATTCACTAACCCACTCCGCTACTTGATCAGCAACAACCAATTCATCGTCATCGCCCTGGACAACTAACCATGGGCAACTCGGTCGCTCGAAACCATTGAAATCCATTCGACCGATTGGTGGCGCAATGCTGAGAAGCAAACTCGCATTTAGCGCGACCGCTTGCATAGCCGAAATACGTGCGCCAAAAGAAAAGCCCGCTAGAATAATTTTTCTATCGGGGTACTCGCCCAACGCCCATATAACCACGGCTTTTAAATCGTCTTGCTCACCAATGCCGTCGGCGTAGGCACCATCACTTTTACCAACACCACGAAAGTTAAAACGAATACTAACAATACCAAGACTCGCTAAGGCTCTCGACGCCGTATAGATGACTTTGTTACCCATAGCGCCACCATGTTGAGGATGCGGATGACAACAAATAGCAACAAAATCCGTGTTCTGCTCGGGTGGCTTATCTATAACTGCCTCTAACTCTCCCTGTTTACCGTCGATAATACAACCGGGAAGCTGCCTATTCTCAGAAGCAATAATCATTCAGCACTACTTGACTGTGGTTAGTCCAAGAATATGCCAGTCTTGCATACCGCCTCGATACCACTTAATTTTATTTGCAGGATAGCCAAGTTTGATCAACGTTTTAATATTCTTAGGCGATTGACCACACCACATGCCATTGCAGAACATCACTAAGGTCTTCGCAT
>Ga0256847_1000782_pt1 | contig 18370 bp, 17 predicted proteins | sample TeddybearmetaG_FD_189099 | JGI IMG/M metagenome (GOLD analysis project Ga0256847, IMG submission 189099) | Hydrothermal vent microbial communities from East Pacific Rise, Pacific Ocean - Teddybear | ecosystem: Environmental > Aquatic > Marine > Hydrothermal vents | place: Pacific Ocean: East... | reverse complement strand
ATACATAAAAAAAAGTCCCGATTTCTCGAGACTTTATGTGATTATATTTTTTATTTATCTAAATAACACCTACAAAGTCTCGCTTCATTCTATAAAAATAAAAGAAGTAAAAATAAGCTTTCCAAGTGTTGTTTAATTTCATTGTGCTATAATTATGGAACAAATCTAAACTTAATAGTTAAAAAAACAAATTTTTTCAATAAATAGTAATCTTTTTTATCGATTATTTTATTTATTTATGTAAAATGTATAGGATATTTAAGTCTTAGTACACTTTATTATCAAATATCAACTGCATCGATTTGATTGAAGATAATTTTTACTTAATGGATATTTTCCTAAGATTTTGAGTTCTGAATTTTTTTTCTATGATCAATAAGGCCTACAATTATTTATAAAAATGGTGTAAGGTCATATTTAATTAGAATTAACATCATTAAAAACGGGATTATTTTGTTGGTACTCACCTAAAATTTTTAACTCATTAACTTTTTCTTCAAGAGCTAATAATGCCTGACAGTATTTATGATAATCATTAAATACTAAATCAATAAAAAAAGCATATTTCCAAGGCTCTTTTGTAATAGGCATAGACTGTATTTTAGAAAGGTTTAAGTCGTATTTTTTAAAAAGAGTCAGAATTTCTAGTAAATTACCAATTTCATGTTTTGTAATAAATTTTAAAGAAGCTTTATTGTTAAGGTAATCTTCATCATAGTGTTGACGCTGTTTTTTTAGCACAAAATAACGTGTTAGATTTAATAAATCAGTTTGTATTTCTGCTTCAATAATTTCCAAACCATAAATTTCTGCGGCTTTTTTACTGGCAATAGCTGCCACTCCTTTAAGGTTTTGTTCGTTAATCATTTTTGCGACACTCGCTGTATCTTTTTCTTCTACAATTCTTATCTCTGGATATTTCTTGAAGAACTTTTGACAATGTTGAATTGCTATTGGGTGAGACCACACTTCTTTAATGTCTTGTAAATTTTGACCTTTTAATGCCATAAGGTTATGAATCATAGGTAAATAAATCTCTCCGCAAATGCTTAAATTATATGTGTCAATTAATTGATAATTAGGAAGAATAGCACCGGCAATAGAATTTTCTATAGCCATTATAGCACCATCTACAACATTTTTAGTAATTAGTTCAGGCATTTCGGCAAAAGACATGCATTCATTTAAAGAGACTTTGTCTCCAAAAAAATCAGCAGCAGCAATGTGGTGAAATGAACCTTTAATACCTTGAATGGCAATATTCATATTATTTAATAACGGGGTTTAGCTTCGATAGAACGAAAAAAGACATACTTTATTTTTAACTTTAACATTTTTAGTTATTTGTTAATAAAGAAATAAATGGCTTAACAATGTAATATTTTAGACTTAAATTGAGGCAGATTAATTTCTTTTTTTAATTAGTAGCTAAAATTTTCAAATCATTACAATTTTTAATTAAGAAAAGATTACAAAAGCAACGCTATGGATAATACATTTATTTTAACCCTTCAAGAAGAGAACCCAAGAAACAATTTTGCAAGTAAAGTTGTGTCAAAAATCATCAAATTCTTTAACTCAAATAACAAGTTTATTAAACTAAAATTTAAAAATGATAACCTCAATAGGTTTTATCAAATTAAACATTCTGATAAATTTGACTCAAAATATAATTTGCTCAAAGGACGAATGTCAAGTATTGAGCAAGGAATGAATAGCTACCACCTTTTGGTTCAGACAATCCTACTAAAGGTTCCTGGAGATGTAGTTGAATTAGGATGTTTTGAAGGCATAACATCGGTTTTACTACAAAGAACCCTTGACCAATACAATTCTGAAAAAAGAATTCATGTATATGATTCTTTTGAAGGGTTGCCCGAAAAATCAAAAAAAGATGGCAATACAACATTTGGTTTAGGAGCTTGTAAAACTCAAAAAGAGGCATTAATTGATAATTTTAAAAAGTTTGACGTAAAACTTCCTGAGATTCATGTTGGGTGGTTTCAAGACACACTTCCAAAAGAATTACCAAATAAAATAAGTTTTGCACATTTAGATGGCGATTTTTACTCATCTATTATGGAAAGTCTAATTCATATTTATCCTAAACTGTCAAAAGGAGCTGTCGTTGTAATAGATGACTATTGTGACCCAGAGGTTCATAACATTCATAATATTTTACCAGGGGTAAAACAGGCATGTGATGAGTTTTTTGAAGATAAAAAAGAAAAAGTAAGTGTTTTAATCGCGGGATGCCAATCACACGGCTATTTTAGAAAAGAATAGTATTTCATTTTCAATCTCTTTATTACCTAGTCATTTAATTTCTCCAAAATGGTTAACAGGTCACGTTTAACCATATCATAATTTTTGGTTACGATAAAATGATTTCCTTTATGTACGGTTTTAGCATTGAGTAAACTATCATTTACGTTAGTAATCATAAAAGCCATGTTTTTATAAGGAACAATTCGATCTTTAGTTCCGTGGTAATACGTAATAGGTGTTTTAATAGACTTCCAATCTTCGAGCATTTTGGTGAGTTCAGCAACATGTGTCATTTTTTCATCATCAGAGACTTTTAATGCTTTAGAAAACATCCATTTGGTCAATTTCCAACGCACTAATTTAGCAATACCAAAAAATTTTTCATCTTCAGGAGAAACAGCACCGGCAATTAATACACTATGTTTAACTTCAGGATGTTTACTAGCCATTTTAGCAGCAATGGGTACACCGAATGACCAACCAACTACAATTAAATTATTTAGCCGATGTTTTTCAACAATCGTATAAATACTTTCAGCTTGTTTCTCAATGGATGTTTCGGAATTACCATAATCTGAATTACCATACCCCAATCTGTCAACGGTAATAAGATTTGCTTTTTCACTTAAATCATTATCTTTTAAATACTTAAAGAAATTATTACCTTCACCAGGAGCTCCATGGATAAAAAGTATGGTTGGTAAATTGGTGTTTATGGGTTTTGCAGCTATATATCGAAGCGTTTTGCCTTGATAATTTTCACGATAAATTTGTGGCGTTTTATTTACTTTTTTAAATTCTTTATAAATTCGTTTGTCACTTTCTTTAAAAGACATACATGAGCTAACTGAGATAAATAAGGATAAGAATAATAACAAAAAAAGGAGACTCTTTTTTTTAAGAAAATTCATATTTTTATACTATTAAAAAAGGGATTTCTTCCAAAAGTAAAGAAATTATGGTAAAGATTTGTTTCTTTGCTGTAACTAAAATAAGTACATGTCAATAGTAGTCGAAAATATAACAAAAACTTACGGAAACCAAAAAGCACTCGATGCTATTAGTTTTAATATCAACCCTGGTCAAATAGTTGGATTTTTAGGTCCAAATGGAGCGGGAAAATCTACCATGATGAAGATTATTACAACATACACTGCTCCGACCGAAGGTACCGTTATCATAAATGGTCACAATGTAATCACAGAACCTATGTTGGTGAAAAAATCTGTTGGTTATTTACCCGAGCATAATCCGTTATATTTAGACATGTATGTGAAAGAATACATTCAGTTTAACGCTTCAATACACGGTATTACTAAAAATAGAATCAAAGAGGTTGTTGAACAAGTAGGTTTAATACCAGAAGTTCATAAAAAAATAGGTCAACTTTCCAAAGGGTATCGTCAACGTGTAGGTTTGGCAGTAGCTTTATTACATGATCCTGAAGTGTTAATTTTAGACGAACCTACTACAGGATTGGATCCAAATCAATTGGTTGAAATTAGAAACCTGATTAAAGAAATTGGTAAAACGAAGACTGTACTGTTTTCTACACATATTATGCAGGAAGTAGAAGCGGTATGTGATCGGGTAATTATCATTAATAAAGGGCAAATAGTTATCGATAAAAAGTTGAGTGAATTAAAGAGCAATAAGAATCAAGTTATTGAAGTAGCATTTGATTTACGTGTAGAAGAGCAATTATTGAATCAAATATCCAAACTTTCAAAAGCAATTAATATACATGATAACACCTGGCAACTAACGTTTAATACGAGTAAAGATATGCGACCTATTATTTTTGATTTTGCGCATGATAATGGGTTAAAACTCTTACAATCTCAATTGAAGAATGAAGATTTAGAGAGCTTATTTAGAAGTTTGACCAAGTAGTTTATTTAGGCGGATATTCACTAAAAATTTTCTCAAAAGTTATTTTGAAATATTCATTTTTTGCTTCTGGATTTATCCTTTTTTTGAATTTACCTTCATAAGTTCCTTGCCAAATTAGAACATCTTTTGCAACATCAATAAGGTCTACTTTAAATAATTGTGTTAATGTGTTTGAACGGATTGGAATTCCACCACTAATACCCACACCTAAATTTCTACCACCAGAACCCACACCAATACCAATGCTATTGTTACTTGGAGTTTCAAATTGTTCAGATACAATATTTACGAAAACATCTGGCGTAGACGATTTTTTAAACCCTTTTAATACTAATGCATTTTCTACTTGTTGAAGTATTCTAGTACTATCCAATTGATTCATATCTAACTGTATGTCAGGATAAAAATTGAATGTTTTATAAGAACTAAAACTAGCTTCTTTATCATAATCATACATTACTTTTGGTGTAGCACAAGAAAATAACAATAAGGAAGTTAAAACTAATAGTAATAAGGGATGGTTCATTTTTTTCATCTCGATTGTCTTTATAAATTTAGAACGAATTTTAAATAAAAACATACACTTAGTATCGTTATTAATTAATCGTATCCTTCTTTTTCTTCTTTTTTCCAAAGAACTCACCTAGAAGGTTTTTCGCGACCTCTTCTACGGTATTCTTCTTTATAGTATCGGTAGCAATAGAATCTTTTTTGTTTCCGTTAAGGAGATCTTCCAATGCATTGGTAATTTCATCCTTTCCTTTATGTATCAATTTATCTTTTTGATTTTTGGCTATTTGTTTTCCTAAATTCGTAATTGCAGCGTTTAAATTGGTCTTTATATTAGGATTCTTAAACTTTCCAGAGATTAACGCATTTACAGGTACTTTTATAGTATTCAATTCCTCATCATTCAATTGTGCAATTAGTTGAGACGCCTCTTTCCCTAAATATTTAGCAGGGACATTTATTACAGCATCATAAGCTAATGAGGTGTCAAAATTATGACTACCAGAAACTTTGATTTCTATGTCGTTATAATTCATAGAAAAGGGTTTTAGAGCTACCTTTCCATCCTTAAAAGTTAAAGAAGCTTTTAAGTTTTCAAGATTCAATTTTTTAGTGTCTAAAAAATTGAGATTTTGTTCTAAATTTTGCAATAATGGTGATTTTTCGGATGAAATTTTTGAAGAGATTAGTTGTGCTAATAAATCGCCACTCAATGAATTTAAATCTGGTGTAAAATCATTATTCAGATTACCTGACAAACTGATATTAGAATTAATTTTTCCTTGAATTACAGATGCAATAGGCGCTAGTGATTGTAATAATTTTAAGGATGTAAAAGACTCTCCAATATTAAAATTGGTAATGTCTAAATCTAGTTGAAAGGTAGAAATTGCTTCTTTGGTAGATACATTTCCGTTAAAACCTAATGTACCCCCAAAAACAGTAGATTTCATGTTTTCCAACGTTGCTTTTTGATCTTTGATGAGAATTTTTCCTGAGACATTTTTCAAAACAATATCATCATATAAAACAGTATTGGCTTTAGCGTCAATGGTACAATTTAAAAACGAAGGGATTTTAATTTGTTCTTCTGAAATAGTATTAGATTCTGCACTATTTTCATCAGTCTCCGTTTCAGAAACCATAAAATCGTTTACTGAAAATATATTTGAGGTGAGTTTAAAATTTCCTTTGATATCTTCGTTATTAAATAAAAATCCCAATAAATTCTTAATAGTACCCGATGTTACAAAATCAGTTTTTCCTAACTGGGCATCAAAACTGTTTAATTGAACAGTATTAGGAGCAAAAGCAATGGCTACTTTTTTTACTTTTAGAGGGTTGCTAAGTTCAGTAGAGTTATATTCAAAATCAGTTAATTCAAAAACCCCAGATATCTTCGTGTTTTGATATTGATTTTTCTCAATAGAAAGCATGTTAAAATTTGTAGTAGCATCAACATTTAAAATTCCTTTCAATCCTTTTACCGCTTCTGCAGGATATATTTTTTCTAAACTTTCAAGATTTACAATTCCTTTAATATTGGCAGATACTTTCATGTTTTTAGTTACATCTAATAATGTTGCATTCACTTTGAAAACATCATCATCAATTTTAAAAGATAATTTATCTATGACTACATATGTATCTCTTGTTAAACCTGATTTGTTTACAATCTCCGTATTGATGTTGATATTTTGAAGGGATTTAGGTAAGTCAGGATATTTAAAAGAAGCATTATCAGAATGGACACTGATATTAAATTTTGGAATGTGGTTGTCATCTACTATTCCTTCAATTGTGCCTTTTACATCAAAGTTTCCTGTTGTAGTTACACCTTCTATATTTTTAGAGTATACTTCTGGAATTAAGGCTAAGAAATTTTTAAAATCAGAAGAAGGCGTTTTAAAAGAAATGCTAACCTCTTGATTGTTTTCGTTCAATTTTATAAACCCTTCAAAAATTAAAGGCAATTGATTTATAGTCATTTTATTATCTAAAAAACGATAGATATTCTCTTTAAGGTTGATTTCTAATACGGCATCTAGCAGCAATTTATTTTTACTTAAAAAGGCAACATTATCCTTTAAAAAGGTAATCGAACTCGATGTTTTTGTTTTTAATTCAGAAGCTGAAGAGGATAGGTTTCCAGTGCCTGAATGATTAAAATCTGTTAGTTTTAATAAGGTATTACTTGAAGCATCTTCATAAGAAATCGTACTGTTTGTTATTTTATAAGATTCTAATCCTAATTGAAATGAACCAGAATTGTTTGAATCAACTTTTTCAGGGGTGTCTTTATTGATTGCAATATCATAATTAGCATTTCCGCTACTGTCAATTTTAATAGAAATTGAAGCTGCATCCACAACGAAATCAGTAATGTTGATTCCATCAGATTCATTCTTAAATATGTCTTTAAAAGGCATTTTTAGATAAATTGCATTAGCGCTAAACAGGGTGTCACCTTCAAATGGAGTGTTGTTTACCAAAGAAACATGCTTTAGAGAAACTTCAGCATTAGGAAAGCTACTCCATAAGCTTAAGTCGGCATCTTCAAAATCAAGGGTAGCATTTACATTATTATTGATTGTTTTCTTAACCAATTCGATAATTTTACCTTCAAAAACTATGGGTATTATAATGATAAAAGCAAAGCATACCAACACAATAATTGAGAGAATTTTAAAGGTTTTTTTCATTATTTAATAATTTCTAATAGTTAGACTTTTATATCATTGCGAGGAAGAAATCCCGAATCCTCGGGACGGCAATCTCTTTCTTATTGATGAGATTGCCATACTGAAACAAGTTCAGCACAGGCTATTTTACTTTAAAAAATAAAATTCGCAAAGACGAATCAATATTATTAAAATAATAACGAGTTTTAGCAAGATAGATTTCATTGGAACTCCAATTTATTTGTTAAAAAAATCAACAGTTTTTAAAAGAGGATATTGAAAATGAAATAGTGTACTTTTGCCTAAAATTTAATAAATGAATCTTTCTTTAATTCCCAACATAAAACACCTAAAAAGCAACAATTTTTTTCTATTGGCAGGCCCATGTGCTATTGAGAGTGAAGAAATGGCACTGCGTATTGCGGAAAAAGTTATTGCAATTACTGATAAGTTAAAGATACCCTATGTATTTAAAGGAAGTTTTAAAAAAGCAAATCGCTCTAGAGTGGATAGTTTTACAGGCATAGGAGATGAAAAGGCATTAAAGATTCTCAAAAAAGTGAGTACTACATTTAATGTACCTACGGTTACGGATATTCATGAGGTTTCTGACGCAGCAAAGGCAGCTGAATATGTAGATATATTACAAATTCCGGCATTTTTGGTACGTCAAACCGATTTAGTTGTTGCGGCAGCCAAAACAGGAAAAGTGGTCAACCTTAAAAAAGGGCAGTTTATGAGTGCTGAAAGTATGCAGCATGCTGTGAAAAAAGTAATTGATTCTGGTAATGATAAAGTTATGATTACCGATAGGGGTACGATGTTTGGTTATCAGGATATGATTGTCGATTTTAGAGGAATTCCAACCATGCGGCAATATGCCACTACGGTTTTAGATGTAACTCATTCTCTGCAACAACCTAATCAATCGTCAGGAGTTACAGGCGGACGCCCAGATATGATTGAAACAATTGCCAGAGCTGGAATCGTCAATAATGTTGATGGGTTATTTATTGAAACCCATTTTGACCCTTCAAATGCAAAATCTGATGGTGCAAACATGTTACATTTAGATCATTTAGAAAAATTGCTAAGTAACCTAGTGGCTATACGTAAAGTTGTCAATGTGCTTTAAGCTTATTTTAACATAAACCATACAATCTTTTGACGTAATTATTGTTCTTAATAATACCTATGAAGTTACGAATCTTAACCCTTTTTCTTTGCCTGACCTTAACCAATACTCAAGCTCAAAATTTTGACAATATAGATCAGAAAGTGCGTTTATATCCAACGCGATACGCCTCTGCAAATCAATTAGCAAATCAAATAACCAAAGATTTTACCAATGATATTGATAGAGTTCGCGCTGTTTATACGTGGTTAACCCTAAACGTTTCTTATGACCTTCAAACATTATATAATGGTGATGCCCAAATAAATTTTAGCTATTCAGACCAAGAAGATTTAAGACGGAAATTAGCTGCAATTAATACGCATACCGTTAATAAAACATTGCGTACGAAAAAGGCAATCTGCGAAGGTTATGCACAAACATTTAAAAAAGTTTCAGAATTGATGAGTATTCCTTGTATGTTGGTAGGAGGCTTTTCAAAAGTAGATGTAGACGATATAGGGACTAATCCAGCAGTTGAAAATCATGCGTGGAATGCAGTGAAAATTAATAAAAAATGGTATTTGGTGGATGCTACATGGGGAGCAGGTTACACAAATGGTAATAAATGGATGCAAAGGCAAGATAATTTTTTCTTCTTAACAGATCCTAACAAATTTGCTTTAACACATTATCCATCAGAAAGAGAATGGTTATTTACCAATAAAAGTATTACAAAAAAGCAATTTTATGAATCGCCAATTTATGATAAGTCTTTTTTTAGAAATAATTTAAAATTAATCTCTCCTTTAAAAGGCGAGTTATATGTAAAACCGAATGAAAATATAGTTTTCACAATGGAGACTATTCCTAAAAATGTAACATTATATTATATTTTTAAAGGAGATAAGTACAGCGAAAAAATAGAGCCAACTTGTATGAATGGGAAATGTACATTTGAGATTCCGTTTGTTAAAAACAGAAACTCAGAATTAATACTATTTGCTAATGAACGTACAGCATTACATTATAAAATTATTCTAAAAGATTAAGCTTTAATAATTATATGATTATCTTTAGAATAAAAAATGAAAAAAGTCCTTACAATTTTCTTATTCTTTTTTGCTCAACTTATTCTTGGGCAAGACTATAGTAATGTAGATAGTAAAATTGTGAACTATCCTTCAACATTTAAAAACATAGAAAATCTTGCCCATAGAATAAATACTGATTTTAAATCTGATAGGGAAAAAGCAAGAGCATTATATGGCTGGCTTTCTCTTAATATTTCTTACGACAATCAAAATGATAGCTTTAATATTTCAGATAATATAATTATCTATTACAGTTTGGATGATAAAAAGCGAAAATTAAGAAAAAGGAAGTTGAACAAACTTGAAGGAGTTTTAAAATCTCAAAAAGCTGTTTGTATTGATTATAGCGAAGTTTTCAATGAAGTATGTAATTTAATCGGGATTGAGTCAAAAATAGTTGTTGGTTTTAGTAAAACCAATATAGTAGATATTGAAAATGAAAAGAAGTATAAAGATCATGCTTGGAATGCAGTAAAAATTAACGATAAATGGCAATTATTGGATGTTACATGGGGAGCTTCTTTTACCAATAAAAGCTCTAAAAAGATTTATAATTATTATTTTTTCACTTCACCAAAAGAATTAATTGTTAGTCACTTCCCAATTAATCATAAATGGCAATTATTAGAAAATAAAATATCAAAAAAAGAATTTTTTAAAAGCCCGTTATTCTATCCTGACTATTTTATGAGTAAAATTGAAATTGAAAACCCTCATTTGGGGACAATTAAAGTTACTAAAAAAAGGATTAAAATTTATTTTAATAAAATTCCTGAAAAAAGAGTAATCTCTTATGCTTTTACAGGAGATGAATATGCTAGACCTATTGATTTTAAGACCACAAAAGAAGGAAAATTATTTACCTCGATAGGGTATAAGAAATCACAAGATACTCAAATAATAATATATTCAGATTTGGTTCCGGTAATTGGTTTTAGGGTTATGCTTAATCAATATGATTAAGAAATTTATTTCCAGAATTTGTTATTTTTAACAGAATAGGCATCTTGTAATACCTCAATTAATATTTTTTCATTAATATCTTCCAATTTTTTGTAGCGTAGTGATTTCATCAATTTTCGTCTCTTGGTACATAGATGTTCTAAATGAACGGTAAGGTGAGAGGCATTCCAAAAACCTAAATCCACATAATCTTTAGATTGGTTAAGGTAACACAGAGGTTTGTTGGAAATATAATAAAAAGGAATTCTGTATTTATATTTTAGTTCGGCATCAGGAATTGTATTTTCAATAACAACTTGCAAATGCAACAAGACTGAACGATAAGGTTCAGGATTATTAAGTATATAATCTTCTGCGGGATTCATATTTCAAATGTAAAACATTTTTGTACTCTAAATATATTAAAGTATCTTGTGATTCAATTTTTATAAAAGATGCAACAAAATTCATCCTATTTTTCTTTAAGCGGACTGTCAGGAATTTTAGTGGGAATTTATGGATTATTAACGGTTTACATGGTTCATATGTTAACGAGTACTTATGGTGACGGTTTTGATGGCTCCTCACAATTACCAATAGCACTCTTAGAAATAGGAATACTGGTTTTAGCAGTAGTTATGATATTAGTTGCATTAATAACATTAAGAATTCGAGCTAAAAGAAGTGCAAAGAAACACAATGAAAAATTATGGAGTCCTTTTTCTAAAAAATTACGGTTTCATACGTTGATTCTACTACTATTATTTATAGTTATACTCGCAGTTGTTGCTAATAAAGGATACTATAGTATTATAACACCAATAATGTTATTATTATATGGAATATTTTTATTGAATTTAAGTAGATTGGTTGGCAGATTAAGGTATTTGGCTTTTGCAGAGCTCATACTGGCAACTATAACCTACTTTATATATGACAAAGAATTACTGTTTCTGGGACTCGGTTTTGGAATATTCCATATTATATATGGGATAGTGACATTAAAAAAACAACTGTAAAAAAACACTGCTGTTTCTAAGTCTACAAGTTTATTATCTATTATTACATACTATAGAAATATTGTTCATTTACAATTTTACCATTGTTTACTTCATATACACAAACCTCTTCTAGTTGCATTCTCCCTCTATCTTTGGTAGTGATGTCCATATTCATTGCGACAGAAAAATGATTTCCCGCTACTAAAGGATCAGATACACTAGCACTATGCATTGCTTCAAGATTTTCAAACCAATCTTCACTCTTTTTAAAAACAGCTTTTATACCTGTAGTTACTTCCCCAGGTATACCGGGCATTTCTCTACTAACTACGTTATCTCCATACAATTCTTCTAAAGCTTGCATGTTTTCACCTTTACGGCACATTTCCACTAAACGGTCGGCTACTTGTTGTGTGTTCATAATTTATTAATTTTATGGTTGTTTAAAAATAAGAAAAAATCAAGACTTATACCTTAGTTTAAAACGTATTTAACAAAAGATTAATTTTTTTATTTGGAAAAAAGAGTTGTTTGTTTTAATAATTTAATTAACTTTGTATTTCAAAGTACTTTTATTATGACTCAAAAAGATTATTTAAAAGATATTTCAGAAATAAAAAATATAATGAATCGTTCAACACGATTTATTTCATTAAGTGGAGTTTCTGGAATTTTGGCAGGTGTTTATGCCTTGGTAGGAGGGCTAATTGCATATAGCTTATTGTCGGATTCTGGAGGAGAAGATTATGACTCTTATACAATGTTAGTTTCAAGTTTAGAATTAAAATTGATTGGTATTGCGATTATTGTTGCTCTCTTGTCGGGTATCACGGGCTATATTCTAACTAAGAGAAAAGCGGATAAAAACAACGAAAAAATATGGACTCCAGCCTCAAGACAATTATTGATTAGTTTCTTAATGCCACTAGTTACAGGAGGTATTTTTGCTTTGCTCTTAGTTAACCAAGGCTATTACGGATTGATTGCACCTGTTACACTTATTTTTTACGGGTTGTCCTTAATAAATGCGAGTAAGCATACATTGAGTTTGGTAAGATATTTAGGCATGCTTGAAGTGCTTTTGGGTTTGGCCGCAATGTTGTTTATTGGTAGAGGTTTGTTCTTTTGGATGGCAGGTTTTGGCATTTTACATATTTTATATGGGACCTTAATTTATTTTAAATTAGACAACAGGAAATAGTGTATAGCATTATTAAAAATATCAATAAAATTTTTGATCATAGAGTCAGGCTAGGTATCATGTCTGCATTGATGGTCAATGACTTTGTTGATTTTAATACATTAAAAGAGTTGTTAGATATCACAGACGGAAACTTGGCAAGTCATTTAAAGGCACTTGAAAAAGTTAGCTATATACATATAACAAAAGAATTTATTGGTAAAAAGCCACATACAAAATATAACACCACTGAATTAGGAGTTGAAGCTTTTAAAAAACATATTTCAGCGTTGGAAAAGATAATTAGAATGCAAAATTAAATTTTTTTATACGTATACTTTGTAATTCAAAGTACTTTTAAATATATAATTATGAACAAAAAGTTAATATCACTTAGTACAGCAATCCTCTTTAGTTTGTTCTTTTTCAGAAAAGATATCGGGTTAAATATGCTCCTATTTTCAATTCTTACAATCCTAATTCTCGCATTGCTATTTCCCAGCAAGTTTAAGGATAAAAAAGTACTGATATATACGGGGTTTTACATAGTAAGTTCATCGCTAATTTTCTTTTACAATTCAAGTTTGACAATAATTACAAGTCTGATTTCCTTTTTTGTTCTATTAGGAGCTGTAATCGAAAGAAGATCATCAATTTATGTACAAGCTTTTAACGGATTATACACCACAATTGCATCTATTTTCACCACTACATTTCAGCAATTAAATGAAGAAACAAAGGCTGTTAAAAAAAGAAATATCAACTATATATATTGGTTTAAAATGATTGGTATTCCTTTGATTACTGTTTCTATATTTATTATTCTGTATAGAAGTGCAAATCCATATTTTAATGAAATTATCCAGAAGATTGATCTAAGTTTTATAAACATACAATTAGTTTTATTTACTGTCATGGGCTATTTTTTAATGATTAACATCACAAATCCGATAGAAATTGAATCGCTTACTTCAATAGATTTAAAAACTTCGAATATTTTAGTAAGAAACTCAAAAAGAGAACAATCCACAGAAAGCTTGATACAAGAAAATCAGTTAGGAATAGTGCTGTTTATAGTATTGAATAGTTTATTGCTATTCTTTTTAATTACAGACGTTCTATATATATCTAGAATTACTGATTTAAGAGCTTCAGATTTATCAAAAGCTGTTCATGAAGGGGTTTATGCCCTGATAACCTCCATTGTATTTGCCATTACGATTATTTTATACTTTTTTAGAGGAAATTTGAACTTCTTTGCCAAAAACAAAAATTTGAGATTGCTTACTTTTATATGGATTGCGCTCAATATTGTGTTGGTATATATCACATCTTATAAAAACTATCTATATGTATTTCAATATGGATTTACTTACAAAAGAATAGGCGTTTATATCTATCTTAGTTTATCTTTAATAGGCTTGATTACTACATTTTTTAAAGTGAGCAACGTTTATAATTTATGGTACTTATTTCGTAAGAATATGCAAATGGCATACTTGTTATTGATACTATTATCAACTGTAAATTGGGATAAATTTATCACACATTACAATACGGAAACAGCAAATATTACCGACCTAGACTATCTTATTAAACTATCAGATAATAATACATTATTGCTTAAAAAATATACAGATGCACATCCTGATATAGTATCATATAGAGAACAAAGAGAAGTATTGCTAAAGTATCATGTCTATATTGAAAAATTAGAAGGAAATAATTGGCAAGAGTTGGTATATGATAATTTAAAATTATATAAATGAGTATTGGGAAAAATACACCATATCATTTAGTAGCTATTGTCATCTTTTTATTATTGAAAGTAGGTTATACGGTTGCCGATAATAATGACATCTCTTTTTTATTAAAACCAGTAGATAAAATTGTAGGAGTTGTGACAAATTCAAACTCTCAACACCTATCAGAAAGTGGATATTACCATGAAAAATTAAATATTATTATTGATAAATCGTGCTCAGGATTTAATTTTTGGGCATTGTGCTTCATGATGTTAACTTTTTTAGTGCTTAAATTTTTTACAAAAGCAAGGTCTAAAATTTTAGTAATACCCTCTGTTCTTGTAGTTACATTTTTCCTAACAATAGGTGTAAATGCTTCAAGAATTTTATTTTCAATTTTCCTACAGAACATATCAACAAAATTTATTGGAAAAACTTTTAGTTGGTTACATCAGGCAGAAGGAGTATTTATTTATCTCTCATTTTTGATTCTAATTTATTTAGTAACCGAATATTTATTCAAAAAATTAACACAATACTATGCGAAACTTACTTAATCCAAAATGGTTAATAGTATTAAACACTATTCCAATACTGATTCTTTTCTTTATATTTTGGGGTGAATATACAATCATTAAAAGTTTATTGAATGAGGAAAGTATACACCTTTGGAAATGGTTTGGATTAGCTTTAGTCATATTGGGATTGTTAAATTTAGCTTATGGTATTTTTCTAATTTTAAAAAAGAAATTAGTTTCTCTGTATTACGGAATCATAGCCTTGGTAAGTTATATTACGTTTCTATATATATACGGAAACTATGCTGACGAAATTATTCCATCTTCCATTCCTCAATGGATGGTTCCAGATACCATGATACTATATGTTGGAACTTTTCTAATGCCAACACTTGCCTATTCTCTTTTTATTCTGGTAACCCATTTTACTCCTTCCGATAAAGAATCAAAGGCTTGGAAGAGTTTTTTAGCGGCAATAAGTATCCCAATTTCTTGGTATCTATTTTCACAATTGATACTTCCTTTTTGGAAACCTGTCGGTTATGGATTCAGTAGTCATGCATTAATTATTTTCATCATAATAGGTACTTTAACATTTCTGTTTTTCTTAATAAGAACTGTTTATATTTTAGGAATTAAAAAAGCTACAATTTGGAAAAAATACCAATTAACTTGGAAAATACCCATTTCAATAGTTTTACCCTTGTTAGGTTTGGCAGTCAACAATGGACATTTATTTAATGGTTTTAGAATTAGTAATTCAGGAGTCTTTGGTAACTTTAATAATCATTGGTTTTACATTCTTGCTGTATTAAATGGAATATTCATTTGTTTACCAAATTCAGAAAATAAAATATATAGATTGTTACTTTTTATTGGTCGTACTATAACATTTGCATATACATTTTACTTTTTCCTTGTTTTTTTACCATTTTTACCTTTATCAGTTGTTGCTATAATAGCCATAGGAACCGGTTTTTTAATGCTTACACCACTCGTTTTATTTATTATTCACATTAATGAAATTTCTAAAGATTTTACATTTTTAAAAACACACTTTTCTAAGATATTGATATCTATTATAACGTTGTTAAGTTTTTTAGCAATTCCTGTTTATATAACTACATCCTATGTAAAGGATAAAAATGTTTTAAATGAAACGCTCAATTATGTTTACAGTCCTGATTACTCTAAAGAATATAATATTGACAAAAATTCGTTATCAAAAACGCTTGCTATTGTAAAACAACACAAAGAAAAAAATAGAGGAGGTATTTTTGGAACTCAATTGCCTTATTTATCTTCATATTTCAATTGGCTTGTTTTAGATAACCTAACCTTATCTGATGCTAAAATTAAAAATATTGAAACTATTTTTTTCGATACAATTCCGTTTGAATTAAGACAGGAAAACATTCGTAATGAGAAGGTTAAAATTTCAAAAATTAGTTCGAGTAGCAGGTTTGATAAAACACAGAATACATGGATTAGTTGGGTAGATTTAGAAATAACCAACGAAAATGAGAACTCTTGGGTTTCTGAATATGCAACTACCATTGAATTACCAGTAGGGTGCTGGATTAGCGATTATTATTTATTTGTTGGTGATAAAAAAGAAATGGGAATTTTGGCTGAGAAAAAATCTGCAATGTGGGTATTTTCACAAATTAGAAACGAAAATAGAGATCCTGGAATTTTGTATTATTTAACAGGAAATAAAGTTGCTTTTAGAGTTTTTCCTTTTGCAAAAGAAGAAGTACGAAAAACGGGTATTGAGTTTATCCATAAAGAACCTATTCGTTTGAATATTGACAATCAGATTGTTGATCTTGGAAAACCCGATGAACAAATACAAGTTGAGATAGCAAAGAGCACTAATAAAGATATTGTATACATTTCAACCAAAGAAAAAACTACCTTAGATAAAGTGCAAAGGAAACCATACTATCATTTTATAATTGATGCTTCAAAAGGAAAAGAAGGTTTAAGAGAAGAAAATATTCAAAGAATTAAAAGTTTACTAAACAAAAACAGCATTGAGAATGAAAATACTCAAGTCAGTTTTGCAAATACCTATACTTCTTCGTCAATGTTAGATGATAACTGGGAAAAGGTATATAAAAATCAAAAATTTGAGGGAGGATTTTATTTAGAGAGAGCTATAAAAACAATACTTTTCAATTCATACAAAAGTAAGAGTAATTCATATCCAATATTAGTAGTGGTTACAGACAGTATTCAAAATGCTATTATTACTAAAGATTTTTCGGATTTTAAAATTACTTTTCCAGAAAATGATTTGTTTTACAATTTGGATAAGATAGGAAATTTAAAGCCATATTCCTTACTATCAAATACTACTTCTGTAATTTCAGACACCTTAGAATTGAAATTTAACCAAACAGTATTAGCATATCCTAATGCAGAAAATCCTATTGCTTTTTTGCCAAATAATAACCAAGCGAGTATAGTATTGAAAAATGACCTTTTCGAGGTTGACAATACACAAATCGTCGAAAAAAATTGGCAATCGGCACTAATTATGCAAGGCAAATGGACTTCACAAGTATTGCATCCTGAAACATCTAAAAGAGAATGGCTAAATTTAGTAAAATATAGTTTTATTTCGAAAATTATGACTCCATTGACGTCTTATTTAGTAGTTGAAAATGAAGCACAAAAAGCCATTCTAAAAAAGAAACAAGAACAAGTATTATCAAGTAATAAATTATTAGATCTGGGAGAAGGTACACAGCGAATGACAGAACCAAGTTTGTTGTTGTTGGTTATTTTATTGGGAGTTATTTTATGGTTGAGAGAAAAAAGAAAACAAACATTGATAAGTTAAAATTCAACTAAAAAATGGAAAAGAAAAAACAAATGAAATTATTAGTATTGTTGGCATTCTTATCTGCATATTGTCTATCATTGTTAGTGTTCAGAATATGGATAACAGAATCTATTTTTTATGGATTTTTAGCCTGGAATTTGATATTGGCTTATGTTCCTTTTGTTATTAGTGGAATGCTATTAGTTAGAAGCTTTAAAAAACCAGCACTTCTATTTTGGCTTTTAATTTGGTTATTGTTTTTACCGAATGCGCCCTATATAATTACGGATATATTTCATTTAAATAAACAAACAACAATGCCAATATGGTTTGATCTATTAGTAGTTATTTCGTTTGCTTTTAATGGCATATTATTGTTTTTTATATCGGTTTCAGATATCAATTCCTTATTAATGAAGCATTTTTCAAGGATAAAAACAGGAATAATCACAATGTGCATATTTTTTCTTACAGGTTTCGGAGTATACCTCGGAAGATTTTTAAGGTTTAATAGCTGGGATATGGTATCTAACCCTAAAACAATATTGATAGAAATTCTTGAAAGAATAACACAACCCACATCTCATCCTAGAA
>Ga0256847_1000781_pt1 | contig 18372 bp, 11 predicted proteins | sample TeddybearmetaG_FD_189099 | JGI IMG/M metagenome (GOLD analysis project Ga0256847, IMG submission 189099) | Hydrothermal vent microbial communities from East Pacific Rise, Pacific Ocean - Teddybear | ecosystem: Environmental > Aquatic > Marine > Hydrothermal vents | place: Pacific Ocean: East... | reverse complement strand
GAAGTTCTTTAGATTTTACACCAAAGCGTGAGTTTTTTTATACGCCTTCTGCATCGTTATTATTAAAAATTGGTTCGCGAAAATCGTATTTTTATAATGAGTTTATCGACTTGGGTATTGGCATTAATTTTGCCTCTCCCGATTTCGACTCAGACGGAACACCCGAGTTTGGCACCGGACTTATTTTTACTGCTTTTAAAAATATATTAAGTGTAGGTTATAACTATAACATAACCCTCGATACACCGTATTGGTTTTTTGGGGTACACCTACCATTTAATCTTCCAGGATTACCAATTAATACGGTGAAGTAGTAGATATAACTATAGTATTTTTAACGACTGGTCGCTTCGATACAACTGCTTTCAGCAGTCACTCAGCGACCAGTTTTTATATGTAGCATTTAAAGCTACCAGGTTTTGAAAGCAGAAGGTTACTGAGTGATTTCCAAAGAATTCGTATCGAAATGATCATATTAAGGGATTACTCGACTTCGGCTCTTGTTCTAAAATATGCTTTTCTAAGCAAGCATAGAAACCAAGATTAGAGAGCGCTAAAAATTTAAAAATAAAAAGTTACAAAAACCTTTAAGAAATTAAAAAAGGGTTTTATATTTGCGACCTCTTAAAGCATACCACAGGAGAAATGGCAGAGTGGTCGAATGCGGCAGTCTTGAAAACTGTTGAGGGTCACACCTCCGGGGGTTCGAATCCCTCTTTCTCCGCAAAAACTCTTATAATCGATTGATTGTAAGGGTTTTGTATTTTAAGGTGTCAGTATGAGTGTCAGTTCTATAATTTTTAAGTGAGTTTGTCAATTTTTAATATTATTAAAATTACTTACTCTTTTTACTATATTTTGGTGCATTCTTCAAATTATTAAATTTAGGGTAAATACCAAACTTTTCAATATATATTGCCCAACAATCGTATTCGCATTTTGTAATTTCCCCCATAATTCTTAAATCGTTTGGTGTTGGGTTTTTAGCATTACATTCAAATGAGCGTATTGCAACATAAATATTATCTTTTACCTCATCATAATTTTCGTATTTGTATAAGAACCTATCAGCACCTCCGTGATTTGTTCTTTTCATTTTTATAGTATAGTCAAATTGACGTAAACGACTTCTCAAACCTCCTTTAGAATTAGTCATACCGATATATTCTAATTCTTTAATGAACTTAAACTTATTGAGTGTTTTATCTGATACAGCAATACAATATATACCTGGATATTTTAAGCCTTTTAATTCATTTCTATCTTCCCATTTCACCCAATTTGTAAATCTATCTATCATATGTACTTATTGTAAGGATGTTACAAAATTAGGTGTATTTAGAAACTGTTTAACTGTAAAAAATGACTAATTTAATAATTGCTCTATTCTTGACCAATCATTTTTACGTGAATAATCATCATCTGTAAAATCTTTATAATTATACCATCTAAAACTAACTTCTTTCTTTCTATTACCTGTTAAGTAATGTGGTTGCTCCATATAGACTTTATATAGGTTATTTACTTTTTCTACAAAATCATCATACTTATACACGTAAAATTCATTTTGAGCATTCTCTTTTAAATCTACCAATACCATAAATAAGTTTGGATTGTTTTTTTTATGAGTAATTTGTTTACTTAACTTCCAACCTTGTTTATTTTGTAAACCCATAGTTTTAACTTGTATAGCAATGTGTTTTGAGCCATCTAAATTAGTAACAATAATATCAAACAAAGGATTGTTTTTTGGTGTCATTAATGGCAATATATTAAGTTTACTTAATTCTGAACACACAAAATACTCGCCTGCATTACCTGTTAAATTGTTATTGGAACTCATAGTGTAATATTTGATTTGTCTAACAATTCTTTTAAAGACCAAATACCTTCTTGGATAATAGTATAAGTTAAAAACATTTCATCAGTGATATTTAAGGGAACGAAAATATTAGCAGTGAGATTATCTCGAATAAAATTCAATTTATTTTCTGTAGGTTTTGGTATTGTATTTAGTTTCTTACCTTTTTTAAAATCCCAATATTCTATATTGTTAAATTGCCAAGTTAATATATTACAATTTGGAATATTAGTACTTGAATTTACACCTATTTTGTTTAATTTCAAATCATTAAGTAGTTCAAACTCTATTGAGTAATTTTCTGTTGGATGTGAAAACTTTAATTGCGTTCCTTTACTTAAGACCAAAGTAGTTTCAGGGAATGGGAAATGGTTATTAATATCTTTTATTAGACTAAAAACTTTTTTTAATTCAATAGTATAAACTGGTACTGAAATATTATGATGTGCTTGACTATTAAGTATAAATGTTTTTGATTGCTCAAAATCTTTATTCATATCTGGACATAATACATCCATATCTAAAGACATCTTTTTATAATGTTCTCTAAATAATTTCCAATAATATGCTAAATTATGAAATGTACCATCTATTGTTGTGGTATATTCTTTAGGCAATCTTTGTATAACAACTTTTTCAAATTCTTTTCTCAAATATAAAGATGTAACAACATAATCTTTTGCTTTAAAATACTTTTTTGCTTTGTCTATATATTCTAATTCACTATCAATTATTACAGGAAATTCTTTATTATCTTTTTCACCAACATACATTTCTTTTAATTTCCAGTTAGATAAACTATCCCACTTTTTAATTTTATACCCTACAAAATCGAAAAATGCTTTATCGTGAGTTAAAAAAAGTAATTGATAATCTGTAGTATAACCATTTAATGGATTTAATAAGTAGTCGATTAGTTTATCTCTATTATTCATATCTAAACTAATCATAACATCATCAAAAACAATAAATTTTAAAATATCACCAGCTTCTTTATTTATTCTTTTCTTTAGAATTGTTAAACGAATTGCAACAGCAATAGCCGTTATTTTAGCTTCATTCAAAAAAGATTGAGGTCTATTTATTGTTATTTGTTTACCTAAATATGATGTTATTACAAATTCAATTTTAAAATCTGAAAATTCAAAAAGAACGTCTTTTTTATTATGATATAAATTTGTTAGTCTTAATTCAAAACCAATATCATAGCCTAATTCTTTTAGAATTATAGGTGCATTTACATTTACAAAATCTATGAGTTCTTGAAGGTTATCATTAAAATGTTTTACAAATGCATTAAATTTTTTATTTTCCTCACTATACTTATAAACTTGAATTACTCTACTTTTATCCTTACCCTTACTTGTTGTTGTGCCAGGACCTTTTTTAATTTCCTCATACATTTCTGAAGCATTTGTAAAATCTACATTTTGACCATCTCTAATTAAATCTTTAGCTGGAAAATTAATGTATGGTAAAATGTAGCCAATAAAAATATCTGCTAAATTCATTGGTGCTCCATTCCAAAAGTCTTGGAACTTATATAAAACTTTGTAGGTAATAAAATCAGATGCGTAATTTATTTCTTTAGCAACAGTATCCTCTATAATATCTGTATTCAATAAAGATACCTCATATTGTAAAGAAGTGTCGTGCGTAGTTTTTACACTAACAAAAGAATTATAATGTTCAGGAATTTCATTTTCTGCTGGTATGCAGTTTGCGTGAATATTTATGAGAGATTGGTCGTGGTTAGTTTGGTCTCTAAAATACTTTTCAATTTCCTCACGTTCATTCTTTAAAGATGCCTCAAAAAGCGTATATAATGCCCAATAAATAGAACTCTTACCACTACCATTTTCACCATAGAGCAATAAGTGTTTGCCATCCAACTTTATTGGTTTTTGCTCGTTAAAAAACTTAAAATTATGTATTTGTAAAGTATCTATTCTACTCATTAGTTCACCGATTTTCTAATAACAGCCAAGGTATCTTTACTTCGTGTTTCTATTAATAATATTCTTTGGCGTATACTATTTTCAGGCTTTTGATACCATAGATAGAAATTTTTAATAACCTCTGATTTTTTCATATCTCCAATATTTTTATTTAATGAAATAGGATTTAAAAATTGAATAATATCAAGTCCATTTTCTTTCATATGATTGAAAAAATAAGTTTCATAAATCATCATGTCTAAAACATCCTCAATATGAGACGCAATCCGGTGATTGTCAGTGTGACTTAAAATATTTTCATTTTCACGATTTTTTAAAAAAAGAATATAACTTACTAAAATGTCAAAGGGTAAAATATTTTTAGGTATAACAATAGGAATTTTTTCTAAAAAAGTTTTTGAAATATTAACTGTTAAGTTTGACCTATTAGAAAACATTAATGCATAATACCAATTAATTAATTTTGAATTTAATAGGCTCAAATAATAATTGTAAAGGTGTTCTTTACCTTGATTTAAAATTAAGTTGTTAACGCTGTTAAAAGTATAGTAGTTACCACAATCAATAGCTGCGGTTATTGGATTTAAACCACCACTAATTCTTTGTATTAAAATTTTTTTAGATAAAAATATTTCTTCTTTCCTTGCTCGATTCAGTAAATTTTTATCATATAAAATGTAATTGTTATTAAATTCAATAGAATATTTTGAAAAATCTTTTCCAAACAGTAGTGGTTTATAATTAGAATTAATTTGATTTTTAGCAATATATTTATTTTTATCTCCATCGATACCAGGTGATATATATAAAAAATCTTCACCCATTGAATAAGACTTATTCTGTATAAGAACAATTAATTTAGCTAATTTCTCATCAATAAAATTGTTAATAGTATAACTAACATTGTCTAAAAAAAATGATTGTTCAACTTCATTCGATTTATTTTCATTAACCAATTTAATTTTATTTGAATCAGAAAATGATTTATTGAGTTCTAATATTATTGTTGAAATAGTAACTCCTTCAAAAACTCCCTTATCTAAATCGACAATTGAATATATCTTCATCTCCTCCAAAAGATACTTACGTATTGCTTCCAAAGTTGTAGCTCTTAGTAGCCCATTAGGGATAATAAAACTGAACTCTGCATTTTTACGAATAATATCTAAACCTCTTATAATAAATAAACCAAATAAATTAATTTTATTTGTTTGTATATTCAATCCTTTATTATTAGTACCTATTTTATGCTTATTTATAAAATTTGCAACATATAATTTAAATTTAGAGTCAAACTCTCCACTTCGAGTAAAAACATAAGGTGGATTTCCTATAATAGCATCAAACCCAATATAATTACCATCGTCAGCTAATACCTCTGGAAATTCAAAACGCCACTCAAAAGCATTGTGGTAAATGGTATTATTTACTATTCCTTCTTTTTCTAATAGCGCTTTTTCTGCTTTGGTTTTTAAACTTTTAAGCTCATGCTTATCTGCTTTAGTTATTTTTTCACCAAAGGTTTGGAGGTTTTTTTGTCGTTCTTGCTCATTAATTAGTAAACCCTGTGCTTTTTGGAATTTACGTATAAAGGTTTTATCTAATGTGCTTTTAAAATTATATTTCACCTCATTTATAATCTCTAAAACTTCACGTTTACGGTCTTTATTATTGGTATTTTTATATTCTGCTACTGCATTTTTATAGTCTTTAAAAGTATAGTTAACCTCTTTGTCCTTAAAAGCATCTTTTAGGTCATCGTCTAAATTAAAACGGCTTATTAATGAGTTGCCACATTTAATATTAATATCTATATTAGGTAATGTTTGTAATCTATTATCTTTAGTGTAATAGGCATTTTTAAGAAGTTCAATCCATAAACGTAAGCGACAAATTTTTACAGAATTTGGGTTAATATCTACGCCAAATAAACAGTTTTCAATAAGTGTTTGCTTTTCGTGAAATAAAGTATGCTGAATACGAGTACTTTCTTTATTTCCTGGTATATATTCAAATAATAAACCATTATTATCTAATACATATAATTCATCATTTACAATTTCAATATCACAACTTAAAGGCAAACCTTTAGCGTCTATTAAAATACCTAACTCATTTTTAATAATAATAAGCTCATTTAAAGCACTAACTAAAAAGTGACCAGATCCAACTGCTGGGTCACAGATGCGTAAACTATCAATAATTGTATTAAGACGTTTTAAATCATCTATTTTAAATAACCTACGACAATAGGATTGTAAATCTTCAAATGTTTCTATTTGCTCATTATCTTGCTCTTTGAATTTTTGTACAACAGCGCGTCTTAACGTTTCTCTACACATATACATAGTAATATATGCAGGCGTATAAAATGAACCTTCTTTATAGCCATTTATCTTCTCAAATATTAAACCTAGTACAGAAGCATTAATTAAAGATTTAGCTTCATGACCGTCCTCAATACCTTCGTTTCCATCGGTTGCAAAATCATATGCATCTAAAAATCGAAACAAATAATCTAAAGTTGATAGTTTGCCCTTTAATCGTTTACCGCTTACATCTTTTAATACAGTACTACTATAAATTAAAATATCATCATTATTAAGAGCTGAAATTTCAAAAGCTTCATTTTCTAATGTGTTACGCTCAAATAAAGAGCTATTTAAGTAAGGTATATCTTTATACTTGTCTTTATATTTTGGATGTCTTTCTTCTTCTTGTTTTGCTAATGCCGAAAAAAACAAATCGTTTAGCTCATCATAACCATTAATAAAGTTAGTGTTTAAGAATTTATATTTTTTGTCTTTGTTATGATATGCTAATAATTGAGATTCTAATAGTTTTAAAAATAAAATACGATTAACCCACGTTAAACAAAGTTCTAAACCTGTATTAAAAGCTTTTTCTGAGCCATTTTCAACACTTTTTACGCTAGATAAATAATCTCTGTCTTCTAGTATTACAATAGTGTTTTCTAATAAAGAAGCGTAATCTTTGTCCTTTTCTTGTTTTCGACTAATTACTTTTTTTCCTTTATCTTTTACCTCTTCTAAGCCAATTATATGCAATAACTCATTATAGAACGCTTTGTTTAGTTGATTGCTATCGTTACCAAAAGAATGACCTAATAAATGTACATCAGAAAATATTTTAAATAGTGTGTTTAAGTGCGCATCTTTAAGATTATCAAATTTGGTTTCATTAAAATCTAAATGTACAAAAGGTAAATTTTCTTGAACCTCATCAATATATTTTTTTGCAATTTCGTTATAGAAAAGCTCATTTTTAGAAGTATCTTTTAACCCGTCTCTAAAAGCTTTATACTCTTTTAACAATGACTTATTCTTATAAAAATAATCATAAAAGTCATCTGCTTTAAACAAAAACCACTCATAACCATTTGTAGCAATTAAATGCTTAATATTATTATTATCATTATCGACACGCTCTCTTAAATAGTATAATAATAATTCCTGTAATGCCTTACGGTTGAGGTTATTTATGTTTAAGAACTCAGTTTTATTACTTGGCTTTTTAGCTTCAATAATTACACCTACATCACTTTTTGCTGTGCTATCTAAATAAATAGCTAAATCAATTCTATCTTTGGTGTTTATATAATTTTCATTGTAAAAGGTATTTTTAAAAAAATCTTTGAAATGTGATTTTATATGCTCTTCACTTTCTCCGTTGTTATCACTTAACCTTACAGCACCTATACAGCTTTGAAGTTGTTCAATAAAATTATTTACATCTTTACGTAAAGGCTTATGTTTTCTATAAGCTGGGTTAAGAGCTTTTCTTGTATTGGTTTTATTCATTCTTTAGAATTTCAAAAATAATCTTGCATATTATTTCTATAATACAGAAGATTGTATAATAAAATTTATTTGTGGGATATACTTTTATTTAAGCATCTCAAATATAGAAAAAGAATTTAAGCTAAATCTGTATTTAAATTATTTTCTAAGATAGCAGATAAACGCGAAGGAATTTTATAATTTGCTAGAACCTCATCGGTGCTATTTATCCAATCATGATTTTTAAGGTCAAACTCCCAACTCTTTGCATTAATACTTACTTTTTTACTTATAGATTTTTTAGCTTCTACTTTTGGATTATTAAAACCAAATCGTTCAAAAAGTCTTTTGCCTTTCATTGCTTTATATATAGTATCTAAAGCTTTTATATAAATATAAGATGAGATTGTATTCGCTTCTGTTTTTTCATCAGGCTCAGTAAATATTTTACAACCGTACTTAACAATTTCAAGAAGTTTTTTTTCTAAATCTCTTATTCTATGGATATTTTGAGCGTCTAAATTTACAAATCCTTTTTTGCTTCGTGAGTACCATTCAGAAACGATAATCTTAGCCATTTCTTCATTAGCTACTATTATATGAAAATGTGGGTTGTACGTTCTTTTAATAGGGTTATAATTTGATTCTAACGACCTTATGCCAACTAATTTTTTCCCAGTATTTCGCAACTCTTTTTTCTTATATTTTTCTTTTATTTTTCTAAAAGTATTTTGAAGGTTTCTGAAATAAGCATCTAATTGATGGGCTTTGCATGATTTGACTGTAATAGTTACAAAATGTGGGTCTTCCCATTTTTTAATAATTGGAAAGTATTTATTAATTATAACCGCTTTTCTTATTCTAGTACAAAGTGTACAAAAACGATTCCTACAATAGAACCCATAAAGTTTACCATTATCAGTAATAATTTTTTGTTGACAATGGTATGTATGCCAATAAGCTTTTACTCTATCATATTCTTCATTTACTTTTGCTACATCAATCAACTTATATATTACTGATTGAGTTATAGTTTTACATTTTGCTCTCCCTTCTAAAGCCTTTTTATTGCTGAGGTCTGAGCCTATGCCTTTAACTTGTACCGTTTTATTTGTACCACTTTGTTCTAATGTGTAAATATTTCTTTTTATTTGTCCTCCTAACTCCATTATTTGAACTTTTAGAAACGTTTATATTTTAGTGACTTAACCTCTTTTAGAGCGTTATCTAAATCGGTTCTTTTTATAAGTAGAATCCTACCCATTTTTTGAGCAGGTAAAAATCCTTTTTTTATATAACTGTGTATAGATTGCTTAGATACTTTAAGCACCTCAGCAGTTTCTTTTACGGTAAGATTTTCAGATTTTTCTTCTTCTATTGGCTTATGCTTAATATCTAATAGAAGGGTTTCAATGTTTGACAATCTTAGATTAATTGCCTCGAATGGATTGTTCATTTGCCTGTTTTTAGTGTTCAACAGGTGCAATGTCAATTTTATATTAGAATAATATTCTCAATAGTAACTACGTAGTAGGTACTACGAGTTTAATTAAGCCAATTTAAGTTCATCTTTAGCAAGTTTTAATGCCTTTGGGTATTCCTTTAACATATTTTCAATAACATAATGAATGTTATTTACTTTGGTTTTTTTCAATCGTTCTTCTCTATTATTTACAATAGTATTATAGGCTTTTTGAATATTCTTACTATTCTTACTAAATAATTCTCCTACTTCATTCCAAGCCTTATCAGATGGGAATGGGTTGTTTGTTTTTAAAGACTTTGTTTGTGAAGTATAATAGCAAAAATAGGCAATGTCGCTTCTGTTTGGTCTTGTCTGATTTGTTTCTCTTGAATTACTAATTTTAAGTATTGGGGTGATTTCTTTAATAAATTTCTTTTCTCCCTTAAACCAAAAATTTAATGCTTTTCTATATTTATGAACATCACTTATATTTTTAGTCTCAAATTTTTTAAGATTGGTTTTTCTTTGATTTATGAGTAATTCTAACTTCTTGTTTTCGACATCTGTTAATAATCCCTTTTCATAAAGTGTTGCCCCATTAATATTTTGTAAAATATCTTTAGTGATAGTAATCAGGATTTTTGATAAAGACTCTTTAGTATGTATTTCTTTAATAGTTTCTTTAGAATACTGATTATATCTTGTTCTTCCTGTATGTATTGGAAAGGTGCTTTTGAAATGCGATTTGAGGTGCTTAAAATATGAAATATCAAAAGGAAATATTTTATACCATTCATTGTAAACAGATAGAATAATTTCAAAATTAGGTTGACCTTCTTTATGAGGTTTAAAAACGGCTTTTAGGCTTTTTAATATTTTGTTTGCTCTTTTTTTAATTTCGTTACTATCAATAGTATCAGACTTTGCCGATTTTATATTTTCCATCCTCTCTATAAGGAGTGTGTAGTAATTGCTTAAATAAAAGGGTTCCCCATAACCTGTAGGAAAACTACCAAAACTGTTAACAACATAATGAATGTAATCTTGAATGTCAGTATCCCAATTTTCATTGTCAACATTGTTTAAAATATGACTATAAGTAAACATTACTTTGTTTGCAATACTGTTTGGGATGTTCTTAAAATCTGTTTTCTTAAATTCTTTTAATTCTTTAAGTTTTTTATGATGGTCACAACAATCGGGAAATTTTCGAAATTTTCCCCTTATTTGCTTTGAAATTACTTTTTGACTCTCTTTACATTGACCTTCACAATTTTCTATACTATGCTCTCCTTTAGATTGTGTTACTTCATAAGGGATTATAAATTCATTGCCTGAAAACACTAATGCTTTATTGTCACAAAATTCTAATTCCTTTATTTTGTCAACATAAAATGTATTCTCTTTTTTCTCTTTCATTAATTTACTTTTTTCATTGGAGCATTATCTAATTTCCATACAGTTTGCATAAAATCTTTTTTATCATCATTATTAGGTTTGTAGTACTTATTAAAAACCTCTAAACTTCTATGCCCTGTATAACTCATTATCACTTTATCAGGAATTTTTTTGTTCTTCATTATCGTAATAAAGCTTCTTCTTGCTGTGTGTGATGAAATGCGTTCATATAAAGGGCTTATTTGCTCTTTTATCTCTCTACCTATCTTAATTGTTTTTCTAATGTCCTCATCATAGCCTAATACCTCAAAAACATCTTTGATATATTCATTGAATTTTTGATTTGATATTTTAGGCAATTTATAATCGTACTTTTTTAATACGTACATTGAAAAGTCATTTAATGGTATCTCTAAAGCTTTATCATTATTCTTTTTGTCTCTTACTTTTATAAAACCATTATAAATATCTTTTTTTTCAACTTTAGAATAATTACTATAACGCATACCTGTAGCACAACCAAAGACAAATAAATCTCTCACTTTTTCTAAGCGTTTATCATTACTTAAATCAAATTCAAAGACTTCTTGCACTTGGTCTAAAGTAAGAGCAACCTCATCAGTTTGTTGAGCTTTTGGAGCTTTGAATTTCTGAAAATCTGTTTTGTATGTATATCCGTTTTCTAAAGACCAGTAAAGGAATGTTTTAAACAGCCCTACATTCCTTCTAAGGGTGTTTGCCGAATGTTTCTTTTCGCTTACACAGTATTCGATAAACGAGTTATAGAAAGCTTTGTTAATCTGATTAAAGTGAATTTTCTTTTTTCTAAAGTCTTGAAAACCTAAAAACAGTTTTTTATTATACTCATATCGTTTGATTGTAGTTTGAGAATTTGCATCTTCTGTATAATCATTTTTCTTTTCAGTAAGGAATAAATCATATACTCCAAAAAAATCACTCGAAATAGATTTTGTTCTTTTAAATTCAATATCAAAATCATCTTTTATATCTGAGATAATAATTTCTCTATTTGCAAGCTTATAATTTTGAATTAAATCTGAAAAAAAGTTAGAGTACCTATCTAATTGTCTTTTGATAGACCTATGTTTATTGGCTTTTTCGGTTCTTCCGTTGAGGTTTTTCGGTTGCTTATATTCAAAATTCCAATCTAAAGGAAGTATGTGTTCGCCTGTAGAATATACAAATTTACGTCCTTCATTTTTAAAGTATGCTTTAAAATATATTAGAGAAGGCTTACTACTGTTAGATTCTTTAAGATTGAATGTGCTTTTCATAAAAAAATATTAGGTGTCAGTATAGGTGTCAGTATAGGTGTCAGTAAAGATACTATTTAATACTAAATTATGATACTAATAGAAGGTAACTTATTAACTAAGTTGTTAATAACCCGAAAGATAGGTATATTTATGAGTAATGGATATTAAAAGGTTCAAATACCTCTTTCTCCGCAATCAAGCGCAAAGCTTGAAAATAGAAAAACCGTCAAGTTTACTTGAACGGTTTTTTTGTTTTTAACACAACTTTAAATCAATATAAATAAGTTTTACTACCTTTGTTTTTTATATGAAAAATATAGCAAGAAATATTACAGCATCTTTTTTAGCATTTTTAGTGCTATTATCTACGATGTCTTTTACCATTAGTAGTCACTATTGTGGTGATACTTTGGTAAGCACAACGCTTGTTTTTGAAGCTGAAGGCTGTGGTATGGAAATGAATGCTCCTTCTCCTAATGAAGGGTGTTCTGTTATGAAAAAAGACTGTTGTAAAGACGAAGTTCAATTAGTTGAAGGTCAAAACGATTTAAAACTAGATTTTTCAGACCTCGACTTGCATCAACAACTATTTGTTGCTTCTTTCATATATACGTATGTCGATTTATTTGAAGGATTAGAAACAAATTTCACTTCTTTTAATGACTATTCTCCACCTCTGGTCGTCAAAGACATACAGCTCCTTGATGGCGTTTTCTTAATCTGATTTTTTATTCGTCCGTATCACTATGCGAGACCTATTGTGTAATTACATAATAGCGCGTACTAGTTTGTTTTGCTTTATTGTAAAATAAATTTCTGCTAGCTCACTTTCTCCTACTGATACGCCTTAATCTGTTTAAAGTAGTTTAATTACTTTGAAAATCAACGATTTAACGAATAAATATCATTTTATCATGCTCAATAAAAGCATCAAATTTTTAATCGAAAACAAACTTGTAGCCATTCTTTTATTAGCCCTCTTTGTGGGCTGGGGAATTACAACAGCACCTTTTAATTGGGATACGGGAAGCCTCCCTAGAAATCCTGTAGCTGTAGATGCCATTCCCGATATTGGCGAAAACCAGCAGATTGTTTTCACCAAATGGAACGGTCGCTCGCCACAAGATATTGAAGATCAAATTACCTATCCCTTAACGTCTTCTTTACTCGGTATTCCGGGTGTAAAAACCATTCGTAGCTCATCTATGTTTGGCTTTTCAAGTATCTATATTATTTTTGAGGAGGATATAGAGTTCTATTGGAGCCGTAGCCGAATTCTGGAAAAACTAAACTCTCTTCCAGCCAATTTATTGCCAAATGGTGTCCAGCCAGGCCTTGGTCCTGATGCTACGGGTCTCGGACAAATATTTTGGTATACCCTCGAGGGGCGCGATGAAAACGGAAACGTAACCGGCGGTTGGGATTTACAAGAACTTCGTAGCATTCAAGATTACTATGTAAAGTATGGCTTAAACTCGGCTAAAGGTGTTTCTGAAGTTGCCTCTATTGGTGGCTATGTACAGGAATATCAAATCGATGTGAATCCCGATATTTTAAAGGAATATGATATATCGCTGCAACAAGTAGTAAATGCTGTTCGGAAAACGAATAAAGATATTGGCGCAAAAACGATTGAGATTAATCAAGCTGAATATTTAGTACGTGGCTTGGGCTATGTGAAATCGGTTGAAGATATCGAAAACACTGTAGTTACTTCAAAAAATTATACGTCGATATTAATTAAAGATATCGCAAATGTTTCTATCGGTCCAGCAGAACGTAGAGGTATTTTAGATAAGGAAGGTGCCGAGGTTGTCGGAGGTGTTGTTGTGGCACGCTATGGCGCAAACCCTATGGAAGTGATTACCAATGTAAAAGATAAAATTGCCGAAATTAGTTCGGGTTTACCATCAAAAGTATTAAAAGACGGTCGCACATCGCAATTAACAATTGTGCCCTTTTATGATCGTACCGAACTCATCCAAGAAACACTAAACACCCTCGACGAAGCCTTGTCAATGGAAATATTGATTACAATCCTGGTAATCGTTTTAATGCTTTTTAATTTACGTGCTTCCATTTTAATTTCTGGGCTTTTGCCAGTTGCGGTGCTGATGGTTTTTATTGCCATGAGCCTATTTAATGTCGATGCAAACATTGTAGCACTATCAGGAATCGCAATCGCAATTGGTACAATGGTCGATGTCGGCGTCATACTTTCAGAAAATATTATTAGGCATATAGAAGAACATAAAAAAGTCATTCCGACTGAGCGAAGCAACGAGGAATCTCATTCAGATTACTCAAAATTAACTATTAATCAAATAGTCTACAATGCCACCAAAGAGGTTTCAGGAGCTATCATTACGGCAGTTATGACAACCATCATTAGTTTTGTTCCTGTTTTTACTATGATTGGCGCCGAAGGGAAACTATTTCGTCCTTTGGCATTTACTAAAACAATGGCACTCACCGCATCGCTTATTATTGCGTTGTTTTTAATCCCGCCATTTGCCGCGTGGTTATTTGGTTGGAAATCACCTAAGAAAAAGTTTGGTTTTATACTATCGATTTTTGTTGCTCTTATAGGAGTATACGCCGTTATATCGGGTTATTTTATTGGGATGATATTAATTGGTTTTGCGGCCTCAAGTATCTTAAAATCTAGAGAAATTGTTTCCAAATCACAGGCAAACAATATCAATATTTCCCTTTCGGCTATAACGATTATTATGCTGTTAAGTGTTTATTGGCGACCTTTAGGAGTTGATTATTCAATTGTTTCAAACTTACTATTTGTCGCTGTTATTTGCTTAGGCTTGTTGGCTGTTTTTATAGTTTTCAGAAGATATTATGTACGAATATTGCAATGGGCACTAGCCAATAAAATACTTTTTTTAAGCATTCCGGCTCTTATTGTTTTCTTCGGAATATCTATTATGAATAATACCGGAAAAGAATTTATGCCTGCCTTAGATGAAGGTTCTTTCTTGCTGATGCCAACCTCGTTGCCACATGCTGGTATTGCTGAAAATAAACGTGTCTTGCAGCAGCTAGATATGGCTGTTGCTACCATTCCAGAAATTAAAACGGTCGTCGGAAAGTCTGGTAGAGTTGAAAGTGCACTAGACCCAGCGCCACTTTCGATGTATGAAAATATAATTATTTATACTTCCGAATATAAGCAAGATACTGACGGTAACAGATTAAAATTTAAAACCAACGATGATGGTTTATTTGAAACAGATTCTGGAAACTTTATTCCTTCAGGAATAAAAATTAAAACAGATAAACTCATATTAGATTCAGATGGCGATTATTATCGTAATTGGAGGCAACAAATAAAATCTCCCGACGATATCTGGAACGAAATAGTACGCGTTACTAAATTACCTGGAGTGACTTCGGCGCCCAAATTACAGCCTATCCAAACACGTTTGGTGATGCTGCAAACTGGTATGCGCGCTCCAATGGGAATTAAAGTAAAGGGGCAAGATTTACAAAAAATTGAAGCTTTTGGTTTAAAACTAGAAGCTATCTTAAAAAATGTTCCTGGCGTTAAAAAGGAAGCAGTTTTTGCCGACAGAATTATCGGAAAGCCGTATTTGATGCTCGATATAGATCGTGAAAAAATTGCCCGTTATGGACTTGCAATTGAAGATGTACAAACAATTTTAGAAGTTGCCATTGGCGGAAAAGTACTCACTCAAACGGTTGAAGGGCGAGAACGTTATGGAGTACGTGTACGCTATCCTAGAGAATTGCGTACAAGCCCCGAAGACCTTGAAAATATTTATGTGCCAACACCAAATGGGAGTCCGATACCGTTGAAAGAACTAGTTTCTATTCGGTACGAACAAGGACCACAAGTTATTAAAAGTGAAGACACTTTTTTAGTGGGTTATGTTTTATTCGATAAGATCGATGAAGAAGCTGAAGTTACCGTTGTAGAACGTGCGCAAAAAGCAATTGAAGGAGCGATTGATAGAGGCGAGTTGATAGTGCCAAAAGGGATTAATTATAAATTTACAGGTACATACGAAAATCAGTTGCGTGCCGAAAAAACACTTTCGGTTGTTGTACCCTTAGCATTGCTTATCATCTTTTTGATTTTGTATTTTCAATTTAGATCGGTTACAACATCGTTAATGGTGTTCACAGGGATTGCAGTGGCGTTTGCAGGAGGATTTATAATGATTTGGTTATATGGCGAATCGTGGTTTTTAAATATTGATATCTTCGGAATAAACCTTCGGGAATTATTTCAGATGAATCCTATTAACTTAAGTGTCGCGGTTTGGGTTGGGTTTATTGCACTCTTCGGAATAGCAACCGATGATGGCGTAGTAATGGCAACTTATTTAACACAAACCTTCGAGAAAAACAATCCAAAATCGAAAGCAGAAATACGTGCTTCTATTGTAGAAGCCGGACAAAAACGAATTCGCCCTTGTTTAATGACAACTGCAACAACTATTTTGGCATTATTGCCAATATTAACTTCAACAGGTAGAGGAAGCGATATCATGATTCCGATGGCGATACCGAGTTTTGGAGGAATGCTAATCGCGTTGATTACACTCTTTGTTGTTCCGGTTTTATTTAGTTGGAAGAAGGAGCTTCGACTCCGACCAACAAGTGAAACTTAAAAAATAATTATTTTGCCTTTCCCGTTTTTACAGGAAAGACATTGATTTATAAATAATATGTTATATGAAAAATAGATTATTAATATTAGTAAGCCTTGTGTTTTTTGCTCTAACAGGTAATGCGCAATCGTTACAAGATTATTTAAACGAAGCAGAAGCAAACAGTTTAGAGTTAGAAGCAAAAACATTTCGATATGAAAGTGCTTTAGAAAAAATCAATGAAGTTGGAAGCTTACCAAACACGAAATTTTCGGCAGCATATTTTATACAAGAGCCCGAAACTAGAGTAGGAGCGCAGAAGGCAAAACTATCGGCTTTGCAAACAATGCCTTGGTTCGGAACACTTTCAGCAAAAAAAGAAAGTGAAGCTTTTAAAGCTGAAGCACTTCAAAATGAAATCGATTTCTATAAGCGTCAGTTGTTTCTGGAAGTAAAGAAAGTTTATTTTCAACTTTATGAATTGCAAGTGCGAGAAGGTATTCTTAACGAGAACATTTCAATTTTAAACACTTATGAAAAGTTAGCTTTAAACGAGCTAGAGAACAATCGTTCGACAATGGTCGATGTGTTAAAAATTCAGATTGAAAAAAACGAGCTCAATAACAAACTAAAAACGGTTATAGAAACACGAAAGGCTAAAAAAATAGTGTTCAATTTGTTGCTAAATAAAAGCGAAGATGCGGTTATTATGATTCCTGATGTTTTACTTATTGAAGATAATTTGTTATTTACAAAAGAATCAATAAGTCAGAACCCAAAGTTACTGCAATACGATAATATCCAGAATTCCTTGTTAAAATCGGAAGAAGCAACCAGAAAAGAAGGTATGCCAATGTTAGGGTTTGGCTTGGATTATGTTTTTGTTGAAGATCGTCCTGTAGCAAATTTGGGCGATAACGGAAAAGATATTATCATGCCAATGGTATCAGTTTCGGTGCCATTGTTTTCTAAAAAGTATAGCTCGAAGCGTAAGCAATTACAGTTAGAGCAAAAAGCAATAGAAACCACTAAAACAGATGCAAAAAATAAGTTGTATTCACTTTTTGAAACATCACTTTCAAATTTAAAAAATGCGCGCGAAACTATAAAAACTCAAGAAGCAAATATGATTCAGGCAGATCAAGCTAATAAAGTATTATTGACAGCCTATCAGACTGCAAAACTAGATTTTGAACAAATTTTAGAAGTACAGCAATTAAAATTAAAGTTTCAGCTTAAAAAAGTGGAAGCCAAGAAAAGCTATTTAACACAACTCGCAATTTTAGTTTTTTTAACAAATTAATAATGAAGAGATTATAATCTAATTAATATAATAAGGATTAAAATGGACCAAAATAATTTACATGCAAAAGCAATTTGTTTACCAAAAACAGCATTGCCGAGAATAGTAATTATCGGGGGCGGCTTTGCTGGTTTATCTTTAATTAAAGGTCTAAAAAATAAAGAAGTACAAGTAGTATTAATCGATAAAAATAATTTTCATCAATTTCAGCCGCTGTTGTATCAAGTTGCTACAAGTGGCTTAGAACCTGACAGCATTGCTTTTCCTTATAGGAAACAAATTTCGAGGTATAAAAATGTAATCTTTAGAATGGCAGAAGTTGATGAAATTGATGTTTCAACAAAAACAGTTAAAACTAATAAAGGCAGTCTTATCTACGATTATTTGGTGTTAGCTACTGGTACAACTACCAATTTCTTCGGAATGAAAAACGTAGAAAAACACGGGCTTGGCATGAAAAATATTCGTGACTCTTTGAATATTCGCCATCAAATGCTTCAAAATTTAGAACAGGCTGCTATTACCTGCAATGATAAAGAACGTGATGCGCTCACCAATTTTGTAATTGTTGGCGGTGGCCCTGCAGGTGTAGAAATGGCAGGCGCATTAGCTGAGTTTTGTAAATATATTCTTCCTAAAGATTACCCAGAATATCCTTCATCATTAATGAAAATATATTTAG
>Ga0256847_1000780_pt1 | contig 18384 bp, 17 predicted proteins | sample TeddybearmetaG_FD_189099 | JGI IMG/M metagenome (GOLD analysis project Ga0256847, IMG submission 189099) | Hydrothermal vent microbial communities from East Pacific Rise, Pacific Ocean - Teddybear | ecosystem: Environmental > Aquatic > Marine > Hydrothermal vents | place: Pacific Ocean: East... | reverse complement strand
TGGATTGTCGCCGCCGCCCGCGAAAATCACCTGATTTCGGGTTTTATGACCCGTTGCGGCCATACGATATAACGGTGCAACAGGGGTATGAGGCAGGTGCGACCAGCGTATGGAAAGGTGATCGGAGGGTGCGATTTCACCGAGCCAAGCCTCGCTGACCGCGCCGAATTGCCGCCGCCCGTTTTCGCGCCCGATGACAGCGACGCCATCGGCGATGACGACATTGCCGTCCACCGCGCCGCCAGAATGTCCGAAGACGGGCGCGCCGGGATAATCTGTCGCGCGGGCCCAGATTTGGGTCTGTGTGTCATAGACCTGAACGTGGCTGACATTGCCGTCATCATGCCAGCCAGAGACGAGATAGATGTAGCGCTCGGCATGCGTGAAGATCACCGCGTCATCGACGGGGACGGGCATGTCGGAGTGGCGCGTATAGGTCTCGGTCAGCGGGTCGAAGGCGAGGACTTGCGGGGTTGAGACCTCGGTGCCGTCTTCGGCGACGCTGTAGCCGCCGAACAGGTAGATGGTGTTGTTCAGCGTCACCGCGCTACTGGCGAGGCGGCCTTCGGGCACGGGCACGTCAGCGAGCTGGCGGCAGGCGGTTTGGATAGGGCAGGCGAAGGCTTGGCGGCTGACATCGGTGTGGGTCTTGCCCGCGCGTAGGCCGTTGAAGGAATAGAGGGTCGGGCCATCGGCTGAGGTCGCGATGGCGACGGCGTTGTTGGAATGCGCGATGGGGAGGGTGAGGGGGGCTTGGACTGCAGGTGTGGTGGTGCAGGCGGTTAGGGTGAGGGTGGTCAAGGCGAGCAAAACTCGTTTGCTCGCCTTTAGCCGTTTCCAAAATCCTGCTTGAGCAGGCTGCGCGGTGATATTCTGGTTACGTTTGAACATCATGCGATTCAGCCTGTTCTTGAGGACCCGGCATATTTGCGGACTAGCCGCGATGCATGGCGCAGATTTTGTTGCCGTCCGGGTCGCGGAGATAGGCGAGGTAGAGGCGCATGCCGCCTCCTTCGCGCCAGCCCGGGGCATCCTCGATTGCGGTGCCGCCAGCCGCGACGCCGGCTTTGTGCCAGGTGTCAGCTTCGTCGGTCGAAGCCGCAGCGAAGCCGATTGTGCCGCCATTGGCGTGGCATGCAGGCTCACCATCGATGGGCGGCGTGACGAGGAACAGGCCGCCATTATGCATGTATATCAAACGGCCTTTCGGGTCTTTGATACCTGCTTTGCCCTCAATCGAGGCGAACAGGGCATCGTAAAACGCCTTCGATCTATCGATGTCATTTGACCCGACCATTACGTGACTGAACATTTTTGGGTTTCCTTCTTTTGGGTTTCTAGGTTTGTTTGTCTGATCCAACTCTAGGTCCTAGGCCATCTTCAATGCAACTCCAGAATTTCGATGCACTTTTTTTCAAGTGTACAGGAGTCGATTGGCCAACCCATTGCGCATACCCAAACAAATAGAACACGTCGCTAAGCCAATCAGAGATGTCTACTATGAGAGTTGGAATTGCATCATACTTTGTTGGAGGGGTGTCGGTTCTTAACGTGTGCCCCAGTTCGTTGTTTCGAAATGTGCGCAACTCTACCAACTTAGGCGATTTAAGAATTGCCTTTCTTTTTCGTTCAATCTTTTTCAATTTTTCGGGTTCGGATGCTCGGAAGCATTTTCTGATGTGCAAAGAGACCGAATACATTGTGATGCGGTCAGGCCTGTGTTTATCGGTGACTCTGTTGAGGCTGGATACACAATCGTGCAAGAGTACCATCTGGATATGGTTTAATGTTACTCCAATCTCCCTTTCGTCTATTGCTTTAATGAGTGCTTTCTGGGATTCAGAGTCAAAGTTTCGAGCGCTCTCCAAAAATATCGTCCATGAATGAGCTGCACGTTCAACCTGCTGATTTAATGTTCTCAAATCCGACAGGAACTGTTCAGTGAATGCGCGATCTTTTTTCATTTCCGGTTTTCAGTAAATCACCACTGACCGAATGCTCTCGCCTGCGTGCATCAGGTCGAAGCCTTTATTGATGTCTTCGAGGGGCATGGTGTGGGTGATCAGGCTGTCTATGTCGATGCGGCCGTCCATGTACATGTCGACAATGCCGGGCACGTCGGTGCGCCCGCGTGCGCCGCCAAAGGCTGAACCGCGCCAGACGCGCCCGGTGACCAGTTGGAAGGGCCGCGTCTTGATCTCCTGTCCAGCGCCCGCGACGCCGATAATAATACTCTCGCCCCAACCCTTGTGGCAACATTCGAGCGCGGCGCGCATGACCTCGACATTGCCGATACATTCAAAGCTGTAATCAGCGCCGCCGCCGGTCAGCTCAACCAGATGCCCGACCAAGCCATCATGGCCGTCATGGTCTTTGGGATTGACGAAATGGGTCATCCCGAACTGGCGCGCGATGGCTTCCTTGGCCGGGTTCATGTCGACGCCGATGATCTGTTTCGCGCCGACCATGCGCAGGCCTTGCAAGACGTTGAGGCCAATGCCGCCGAGGCCGAAGACGACAGCGGTCGATTGCGGCTCAACCTTGGCGGTGTACATCACCGCGCCGATGCCGGTGGTGACGCCGCAACCGATATAGCAAATCTTGTCAAACGGCGCGTCCTTGCGGACTTTAGCGAGGCTGACCTCTGGCAAAACCGTGTGATTGGCGAAGGTCGAACAGCCCATATAGTGCAGTATTTGTCGACCCTTATAGGAGAAACGCGATGTGCCGTCTGGCATCACGCCCTGGCCCTGCGTGGCGCGCACGCGCTGGCACAGATTGGTCTTTGGGTTGAGGCAATATTCGCAAGTCCGGCACTCAGCGGTGTAGAGCGGGATGACGTGATCGCCGGGCACGAGCGAGGTTACGCCGGAGCCAATTTCGAGCACGACGCCTGCGCCCTCATGGCCGAGAATGGCCGGGAATGCGCCTTCCGGGTCAGCGCCAGAGCGGGTGAACTCGTCGGTGTGACAGATGCCGGTGGCCTTGATCTCAACCAGCACTTCGCCAGCCTTCGGGCCTTCCAGATCGACCTCGCAAATTTCGAGGGGTTGTCCGGCTTCAAAAGCGACTGCGGCGCGTGTTTTCATGGCAAGGCTCCAAAACTGAGTTTGGCGTATTTAGGCGACACTTGGCGGGCGCCGCAAGCGCTTGAAAAGAGAAACTTAGTGGCCGCGGCTGACGCAGAAATCGGCGAGCGTGGCGAGGGCCTTGGTCCAGTCGCTTTCCGGCAGAGCTTTCAGCGCGGTTTTGGCGAGACTGGCATAGGCTTGGGCTTCAGCAAGGGTGGCCTCGGCGGCGCCAGTGGTGCGGATCAGGTAGATCGCGTGGGCGAGATCGCCTTCTTTTTGCTGATCGATATCCAGCGCGCGGTCCCAGAAGGCGATATCGTCTTCAGAGCCGCGGCGGCGGGCAATGATCGTCGGCAGGGTGATCTTGCCTTCACGGAAATCGTCGCCGACAGTTTTGCCGATCACCGAAGTGGTGCCGCCATAGTCGAGCGCATCATCGACAATCTGGAAAGCTAGCCCAAGATTCTTGCCATAGGCCGCCAGTGCGTCGGCAAATTGCGCGCCATCCGGGCCAGCTGACAACGCGCCTGCGCGAGCAGCGGCTTCAAACAGCGCAGCGGTCTTGGCTTCGATGATGGCGAGATATTCCTCCGTCGGAAGGTCCTTGCGGCCAGCAGCGGCAAGCTGGTGAACTTCGCCCTCTGCGATCACGGATGAGGCATTGGACAGGATACCGAGGATTTCCAAACTGTCTGTTTCAACCATCAGCGTGAACGCCCGCGCGAACAGGAAATCGCCGACCAGAATAGAGGCCGAGTTGCCCCAGACATTCTTGGCCGCCTGTTTACCGCGCCGCAAATCGCTCTCGTCAACCACATCATCGTGCAAGAGCGTGGCGGTGTGGATGAACTCAACCGCAGCTGCGAGCGCGTGGGTGCCAGCATTCGCGCCGCCTGCAGCGTTGGCTGCGGCGAGGGTCACGATTGGGCGCAAACGCTTGCCGCCCGCTGAAACGATATAGCCAGACAGGTCCGGGATCATCGCAACCGGGCTAGCGGCGCGGACCTTGAGCAGGGCTTCGGTCGCGATCAGATCATCGGCAAGCATGGTCTGAAGCTGCTCGACAATCGTGTCGACATCGCCAGGCGCGGAGGATTTAGCTATTGCGGTCACGTTGGTGTCCTATTCCACTTTCACTCGGCTTTCCATATGGATAGCGTAATTGTTACGTATAAGACCTGCGGTGCCGCGCCGCACCCAAACAAGTTGAGGATTTGCCTTGGAAGAAGTGTTTCGCACCAATGATCTGGTGAAGCTGTCATATATCCGCCATTTGTTGGCCGAAGAGGGCATTGCGGCGTTCGTTCTGGACGAACATACCGCGATGATTGACGGGCGTGGCCCAATGGTGCCGATCCGGGTGACCGTTCGTGAGGACGAGGCTGTCAAAGCGCGGGCGGTGTTGCGCGAGGTTGAACCGGGGTGAGTGGAGCTGAGTTCACAGTGGACACATTCCTGTCAGGGCGGGTCAGCGTGCTTCAGCCGGCTAAGGGCTTTCGCGCCGGGACAGATAGCGTGCTGCTGGCGGCGGCGCTGGATGATGCGGCAACGGGCGAAGCGCTGGAGATCGGATGCGGGGCAGGTGGGGCGCTGTTTCCAGCGGCGTGGCGGCTGAAGAATATGCATTTTACCGGGCTTGAGCATGACGCAGAAATGGCAGAACTGGCGCGGCGCGGGGCGGTGCGGAATGGGTATGAAGCGCGTGTGGATGTGGTTGAGGGCGATGCAGGCGCGTGCTCAAACGGATGGGAGAACCGGTTTGATCTGGTTTTCTCAAACCCGCCTTTCTTTGGCGAGGGAACGATCAAACAGCCCGGCGAAGGCAAGATGGAAGCTTATGTCGAAAGTCTGCCTCTGAAAGGCTGGATTGACGCAATGTTGTTCGCGTTGCGCCCAAAAGGAACGCTGATCATGATCCACCGCACGGCAGAACTGGCGCGGATATTGGCGTTGATTGAGCGGCGCAGCGGCGAGATCACCGTGATGCCGGTGCGGCCCTATCCCGGCGCTGAAGCCAAGCGCGTGATCGTGCGAGCGCGCAAGGGTTTGCGGTCAGGGCCGATGCGCCTGCTGGCGGGGGTGGACCTATTCGATGCGAAAGGGGACGCGGTGTCGGAGTTGATGGCGCGGGTGACAAGTGATGGGGCCGGGCTGGATTGGGGTTAGTCGAGGGCGGCGTATAGATGCTCCAAGGCTTCGAGGGCGAAGCGGCGCATGTTTATCGCGCGGTCGCTGATACCGGTTTCGAGCGTGCGGGCGATTTCCAGTGTTTCACCTGCTAGTCCAATGCAAGTATGTCCGGCATCGTCGCCATAAGGGTTGCCTGTTGGTCCGGCGGCGCCGGTTTCCGACAATCCCCAAGTGGCGCGTAGTTTGGTGCGGATGGTCCGGGCGAGCAGTAGCGAATACGGTTCGGTTGAGGAGCGCATGTTCTGCATGTCAGACTTATCGAGCCCCATCAGACCTCTGAAAGCGGGCGGCGCGTAGATCACGCCGCCGCCGCGATAATAAGCCGATGCGCCCGGCACAGCGAGCAGAGCGGCAGAGATCAGACCGCCGGACGAAGATTCAGCTACGGCAATGGTTTCGCGGCGTGATTTCAGGCGCGCGCCGATTTCAGCCGCGATAGGGAGAAGGGTTTGCATGCTCGCACATGAGCGGGCCAGCGAGGTGCGGTCAAGCCGTCACGTTACACCTGAAAAGCGAGCGCATTGCGATCAGCTCTTGAATATAACCAATCGATTGATTAGTTATATTGTAAATCCAGCCTCGAAAGGGCTCAAAGGGAACGCACAGGACTGATTTGAATGGGCCGCAAGAAGGCATATGACGAAGCCGAAGCGCTGAACAAGGCGATGCTCTTGATCTGGCGCAAAGGCTATGAAGCCGTCAGCACCCGTGAATTGGCGGCAGCAATGGGGATCAATCAATTCAGTCTGTACGCGTCCTTTGAAAGCAAAGAAGTGCTGTTTGAGCGGGCCATGGCGTTCTACTATCAGTCAATCGTGCATGACTGGTTGGCCAAGCCGCTGCGACGACCGGGGGCGGGAAAAGCCGCTCTGCGTGAGTTCTTTGAGATATTCGTCGATCAGGGAAATGGCGACTATCCTGCCGGGTGTTTGATCTTCAATACGATGACGATTGATGCAGGCCAGAACCCAGCCATCAAAGCGATCATTGAAAAGTACGAAACCCTGCTCACCGAAAGTTTCGCCAAGATCATTCGCCATGATTATCCGCAGGCAAGCGCGATAGAGATTACCTCAAAAGCGACGCTGCTTCTGTGCCTCTTGGCCGGGATTGCGATCAAGAAACGCAACGGCTTTACGGGCCGTCCGGTACAGCAGGTCGTTGATCAGATCATCGCCTCCATCTTTCCAGATCAAAATACCCTCCCCAGAACCTGAAGGAACTCATAAATGGCTTACACAACTGCGCTTGTCCTGTTCGGACTTCTGACCCTCTTAATGCTGGGTCTCGAAATAATGATCACCTATGCAACTCAGGGCTTCGGCTTCGGGTTTTCCGCAAACCGAAGCACAAAAGTGGAGCGCCCTGCCTTCGCGCTTCGCATTCAGCGGGCTTACCAAAATCAGGTTGAGTCTGCGGCCTATATCGTTCCGGTTCTGGCCGTTGCAGCCTTTGTCGGCCTGGAAAGCGGAAGTGCGGAATTGGCGGCCTTGCTCGTCGTGATTGGCCGCGCGGCTTTCGCGGTTCTGTATTATACAGGCATACCGTTCATCCGCGTCCCGGCCTTTGTTTTGGGCACTTTATCGACCTTCTATATTGCCTATGTGCTCCTGATGTCTGGCCTCGCCTAAGGCACCTCGCTTGAAACAGAAATTAGATGAAAGATGATGCAATGATCAAATTCGCACTGACTATGCTCGGCGCAGCAACCCCGTTTATTTTAGCGGGCTGCCAAACCCTTTCACACCCAATAGAAGAGCAAGAGATCGCCATGACGCCCTCAACCGAAGTGTCCCGTTACGACAAGAAGTTCAAGACAATTTTGGGCAAGCAAATGGCCTATGTCGAGGTCGGCACCGGCGATCCGGTTGTGTTCCTGCATGGCAATCCGACATCATCATACCTTTGGCGCAACGTGATGCCGCATCTTGAGGGTAAAGGTCGTCTAATCGCCCCGGACCTGATCGGTATGGGAGATTCTGACAAGCTCGATGATAGCGGCCCCGGCAGTTACACTTTTGTGGAGCACCGCAAATATCTGTTTGCCCTTTTGGAAGAGCTTGATGTCACCGAGAACGTAACCCTTGTCATTCATGATTGGGGATCAGGTCTGGGCTTTCACTGGGCGCACCAGAACCCCGACGCGGTCAAAGGCATTGCCTTCATGGAAGCGATCGTTGCGCCAATTTCAACATGGGAAGATTTTCCAGAGAGCGTCCGCGAGACCTTTCAGGCGTTCCGATCACCTGCAGGCGAAGAGATGATGCTTCAAGGCAACGCTTTTGTTGAAGGCGTTTTGCCCGGCGCGGTCCTGCGCACGCTGACCGAGACCGAAATGAACGAGTATCGCCGCCCCTATCTGGAACCGGGCGAGGGCCGGCGACCAACACTGACATGGCCGCGCCAGCTCCCGATTGAAGGTGAGCCTGCGGATGTGACAGCGATCGTGTCGGAATATGGGGCATGGATGGCGCAGAACCACATTCCGAAACTGTTCGTCAACGCCGAGCCCGGTGCGATTCTACAAGGCCCGGTTCGCGATTATGTACGGACATGGCCGAACCTGACCGAGATTACGGTTCCGGGCATTCATTTCGTTCAGGAAGACTCGCCGGATGAGATCGGCCAAGCGATTCTGGAGTGGTTGCCGGAATAGGGCGCCAGTAGTCGACGGCTGCTCGGCATCTGCAGTTGCGGAAAATGCCGGGCAGCGTTAGGCGGTACGCATTGATATTTTCCTTGCCGGACCTAGCCTTATGACTGCGCCTAAAGCCAAGACCAAGCCCGTTTCGTTTCAGGATCTGATCCTGCGCTTGCATGCCTATTGGGGCGCGCAGGGGTGTGCGATTTTGCAGCCTTATGACATGGAAGTTGGTGCCGGGACGCTGCATCCGGCGACTGTGCTGCGGGCGCTCGGCCCCAAGGATTGGCGCGCCGCTTATGTCCAGCCATGCCGCCGCCCAGCCGATGCGCGCTACGGTGAGAACCCGATGCGGCTCGGTCATTATTACCAATATCAGGTGATCCTGAAGCCCAATCCGGCAGACTTGCAGGACCTCTATCTCAACTCGCTATACGAGATTGGGATTGACCCGCTGCTGCACGATATTCGCTTTGTTGAGGATGATTGGGAGAACCCAACCGTTGGCGCGTGGGGGCTCGGCTGGGAGGTCTGGTGCGACGGGATGGAAGTGTCGCAATACACCTATTTTCAACAGGTTGGCGGCTTGGACGTTTTTCCCGTATCAGGCGAGCTGACTTATGGTCTGGAGCGGTTGGCGATGTATGTGTTTGGCGTCGATAACGTCTTCGATCTGCCGTTTAATGATCCGACAAGCCCGGTGCCGCTGACTTACCGCGATGTTTTCCATGAGAACGAAGTGCAACAATCGGCGTTCAATTTCGAGCATTCCGATGTCGAGATGTTGCAGCGCTGGTTTGCTGATTGTGAGACCCAGTCGAACGCGTTGCGCGAGGCGAAGCTGCCGCTACCGGCCTATGATTTTGCGCTGAAAGCCAGCCACGCATTCAACCTGATCGATGCACGCGGTGCGATTTCGCCGACTGAGCGCCAGACCTATATCGCCCGGGTGCGTGATCTGGCGCGCGGTGCCGCCGAGCAATGGGCGAGCCAAGAAGCGGAGCGAGCAGAGGCATGAGCAAGGTCAATCTCTCAGACAAATTCGCCAAATTCTCAGACCACTGGCAGCCGAGGCTTGCCGGGCGGGTCAATGATATGGACGTGCGTCTGGTCAAGATTGTCGGTGATTTTGACTGGCACAGCCATGCCGATGAAGACGAGATGTTTGTCGTCATCAAGGGCGAGATGCGGATGGCGTTTCGTGACCGGGTCGAGACCGTACGCGCGGGCGAGTTCATTATCGTGCCGCGCGGCACCGAGCATCGCCCTGGCGCCGATGAGGAATGTGAGATCATGCTGATCGAGCCGTCGAGTGTGGTGAATACTGGTGACGGCGACGAGACGACGCGCACTGTGACCGAGATAGAAACAATATAGGTGAGCTTTGCTCACCCTTTTGAGACCGATTGATATGCCTGAACTTCTGCTTGAAATATTCTCCGAAGAAATCCCGGCGCGGATGCAGGCTAAGGCTGAGGCCGACCTGCAAAAGGCCCTGTTTGAGGGCTTGAAGGCGGCGGGGCTGGTGGGATCGAAAGTCGCGTCTATGTCTGGGCCTCGGCGTTTGACGGTGTGTATCGAGGGGCTGCCTGCGCGCTCGGCTGATACTGAGGAAGAGCGCAAGGGCCCGAAAGTTGGCGCGCCGGAACAGGCTGTGGCGGGCTTTTTGCGCGGTGCGGGTTTGAAAGACATTTCTGAGGCAGAGGTGCGCAGCGATCCCAAGAAGGGCGATTTCTATGTTGCCGTGCGCAAGGTTTCGGGGCGGGGGACGGCGGATATTGTCGCTGAACTGGTGCCGCAGATCATTGCCAAGTTTCATTGGCCGAAATCGATGCGGACCGGCACGGGTGACCTGCGCTGGGTGCGACCTATACAGCGCATCCTCTGCGTGTTTGACGGCAAGACCGTGGCGTTTGAGGTCGGCGGGATTACCAGCGGCAACCTGACTGAGGGCCACCGGGTGCATGGGCGCGGGCCGTTCAAGGTTGCGAACCTTGCTGACTATGTCGGCGCGCTGGGCGGCGATGGCTATGTCATGCTGACGCGTGAGGATCGCCGCGCCAAGATTGAGACGGACGCCAAAGCGGTGTGCAAGAAAGCTGGGCTGGAACTGGTTGAGGATGCGGGTCTGCTCGAAGAAGTGGTTGGGCTGGCTGAATGGCCGCAGGTTATTCTTGGCGATATGGACCCGGGCTTCTTGGAGTTGCCGGCCGAAGTGATTCAGCTCTCGATGCGTACGCACCAGAAGTATTTCGCGGTGCGCGATCCCAATACCGGCAAGCTCGCGCCGCATTTCGTGGTTGTGGCGAATATCGAGGCCAGCGATGGCGGCAAGGCGATTGCGGCGGGTAATCGCAAAGTGTTGTCGGCGCGTCTCGATGATGGCCGCTTCTTCTGGGACAATGACAAGAAGACGGGCCTCGAAGCGATGGCTGGGCGGCTCGACAAGATCGATTTCAAGAAAGAGCTGGGTTCGGTCGCCGACAAGGTGGAGCGGGTGGAGTATTTGGCTCGTGCACTAGCTCCGAAAGTTGGCGCGGACCCGGATTTGGCGGAACGCGCTGCGCGCCTGTGCAAGGCCGATCTGGTTTCGGAAATGGTCTATGAATTTCCTGAATTGCAGGGCGTCATGGGGCGCTATTATGCACTTGAGGCGGGCGAAGACGCCGCCGTCGCTGACGCTATCCGCGACCATTATAAGCCGCAAGGTCCGTCGGATGCTGTGCCGAGCGATCCCGTGGCCATCGCCGTGGCGCTGGCCGACAAGCTCGACACACTGGTCGGCTTCTGGGCGATTGATGAGAAGCCTACGGGGAGCAAAGACCCGTTCGCGTTGAGGCGCGCTGCGCTGGGCGTGGTGCGGATCGTGTTGGAGAATGGGGCGAGGGTCCAACTCAGGCTTGCAATAGAGCACGCTCTTTTAGTCAATTTTTTGAAGACATCCGACGATTCTTTTGGCGATATCAATTTGCTAGAAGCAACTGAGACGGGTGAGGACGCAGTTGAACAGCTCCGAAAATTCAAACCCATTGGTGTCTTTGGTTACCTACTGAGCGAGTTTGCTGACTACGAGACAGTTCTAAAAGGTGGTCTTCCATACTTTTTATCTTCCAAAGATAAGGCACCTGTTGCGAAACCAAAATGCGACCCCATCAAGGAAGTGAGATGGATTTATGACGCTCATTGTATTCTTGTGGCTGGGATTCCCGATTCAGAAGTCAAAGAGCATTGGGGCAACGACCTAGTTGAATGCCAAGATAGAATCTTGGCAGCGCTCAAGCCCATTGTTGAAGACCTGCTCGCCTTCTTCGCCGACCGTCTCAAGCAATACCTCAAAGACCAAGGCCAGCGGCATGACTTGATCGATGCTGTGTTTGCGCTCGGTGAGGATGATCTCGTGCTGATTGTCAAACGGGTCGAGGCGCTTGGGGCGTTTCTTGAGACTGAGGACGGGGCGAACTTGCTGGCGGGCTACAAACGCGCCGCCAACATCCTCAAGGCCGAGGAGAAGAAAGACGGTGCGGCGTTTGTCGGCGAGGTTGAGGCTTCGAAACTCACCGCCAAGGAAGAGAAAGCGCTGTTCAAGGCGCTGACCGAATCAACCAAGGCCGCCGACGCCGCTTTGGCCAAGGAAGACTTTGCCGGGGCGATGTTGGCGCTGACCAAATTGCGGGTACCGGTGGACACTTTCTTCGACAATGTCGTGGTCAATGACGGTGACAGCGCGATCAGACGCAATCGCCTCTTGATTCTGGTCGCCATTCGTGACGCTTTGCACCGCGTTGCCGATTTCAGTCAGATTTCTGGCTAGTTTTTTGCAGACAATCTGGGGATATTCGGGGGCGAGTAGGGAGTATTTATGGCCGGTGGAACAGACACGATGAGCACGACAAAGTGGGTTTATTCATTCGGTGGCGGCAATTCAGACGGCGATGCGTCGCTGAAAAACCTGCTTGGCGGCAAGGGCGCTAATCTGGCTGAGATGGCCAGTCTTGGCCTGCCTGTGCCGCCGGGGTTTACCCTGACCACGGATGTCTGCTCGGCCTATTATGATGGCGGCGAGAGCTATCCGAGCGAGTTGGACGGCCAAGTTGATGCGGCGCTAAAGGCGCTCGAGGCGAAAGCTGGCAAGCTGTTTGGCGACGCGGATAATCCGCTGCTGGTGTCGGTACGTTCTGGTGGCCGCGCCTCGATGCCGGGGATGATGGATACGGTGCTTAACCTCGGCCTCTGCGATGTGACCGTGGCGGGCCTCGCGGCGAAAGCTGGCGAACGGTTCGCCTATGACAGCTATCGCCGGTTCATTCAGATGTATTCGAATGTCGTGATGGGCATTGGCCATGACACGTTCGAATATATTCTCGACGACTATAAAGAGCGCCAAGATTACCAACTCGATACCGAGCTGAACGCGGGTGACTGGAAGACGATTGTTGGCCAATACAAGGACGCGGTTCAGAAAGAGCTTGGCAAGCCTTTCCCGGATGATGCGCGCGAGCAACTCTGGGGCGCGATTACAGCCGTGTTCGGCTCGTGGATGAATGACCGCGCGATCCTCTACCGCAAGCTCAACGATATTCCGCAGGAATGGGGCACAGCGGTAAATGTGCAGTCGATGGTGTTCGGCAATATGGGCGATACGTCGGCGACGGGCGTGGCGTTCACGCGCAATCCATCGACGGGTGAGAAGCTGTTTTACGGCGAATATTTGATCAATGCCCAAGGCGAAGATGTGGTCGCGGGTATCCGCACGCCCGCGCCGATCAGTCAAGCTGGCGCCGCCGAAGTTGGCTCTGATGATGTCACGCTGGAACAGGCCATGCCGAAGATTTACGGCGAGCTCTCAGCCGTCGCTGAGACGCTCGAGCGTCATTATCGCGACATGCAGGACATTGAGTTCACGGTCGAAGATAATGTCCTCTACATGCTGCAGACCCGGGCTGGGAAACGCACCGCTGCGGCGGCGCTGAAAATCGCTGTGGATATGGCTCAAGAGGGCCTGATCACGCAGAATGAAGCGATCTTGCGCTTGGAGCCGGGTCAGCTTGACCAGCTTTTGCACCCGACAATCGCCGAGAATGCGGCGCGCGATGTGATTGTCACTGGTCTGCCTGCCAGCCCCGGCGCGGCGATGGGGGAGGTTGTATTCAATAGCGATGATGCCACTCGTCTCGCCGAAGCGGGCAAGGCGGTGATCCTGGTGCGGATCGAGACCAGTCCGGAAGATATTCATGGCATGCACGCAGCTAAAGCCATCGTCACGGCGCGCGGCGGGATGACCTCGCACGCGGCTGTGGTGGCGCGCGGCATGGGGCGGCCCTGCGTTTGCGGCGCGGGGAGCTTGCAGATTGATATTGAAGCCGGGACATTCACTGTCGCTGGCCGCGTCATCAAAAAGGGCGAAGTGATCACAGTTGATGGCGCCGCTGGACAAGTCCTGTTCGGCGAAGTTGAGATGAGCCAGCCTGATCTGTCCGGCGATTTCGGCCTGTTGATGGAATGGGCCGACAAAGTGCGCAAACTCAAGGTGCGTACGAACGCGGAAACACAGGCAGACGTCGAAGTCGCGAAGGCGTTTGGCGCCGAAGGCATTGGTCTGTGCCGAACCGAGCATATGTTCTTTGATGCGACCCGAATTCCGGTTGTGCGCGCGATGATCCTGGCCAGCGATAAAGCGGGCCGGATCGCAGCGCTGGACAAACTGCTGCCGATGCAACGCAGCGATTTTTCCGAGATTTTCCGGATCATGGGCGATTTGCCTTGCACGATCCGCCTGCTCGATCCGCCGCTGCACGAGTTCATGCCGCATACCGAAGAAGACATGGCCGAGGTGGCCGCCTCTTCCGGGATTGATATTGCGGTTCTGAAGCATCAAGCCAATCTCTTGCATGAGAGTAATCCGATGCTCGGACATCGCGGGTGTCGCCTCGGCATTACCTATCCTGAGATTTACGAGATGCAGGCCCGCGCGATTTTTGAAGCTGCGGTCGAAGTGTCCAAGGAAACCGGCAGCAAGCCCGTGCCAGAGGTGATGGTCCCGCTGGTTGGAACCAAGAAAGAGCTGGATATTCTGAAGCTGGTTATTGATGGCGCGGCTAAGGCGGTGTTCGCCGAGACGGGTGTGACGCTGGACTATCTGGTGGGCACGATGATCGAATTGCCGCGTGCAGCTTTGCAGGCTGGGCAGATTGCCGAGACGGCTGAATTTTTCTCATTCGGGACCAATGACCTGACCCAAACGACATTGGGTATTTCGCGCGACGATGCCGGGCGGTTTCTCGCGGCTTATGAAGAGCAGGGCATTTACGAGAAAGATCCGTTCGTGACGATTGATCAGGAAGGTGTCGGCGAGCTGATCAAAATGGCGACGAAACGCGGCCGCGAGACCCGCGCCGGGATCAAACTGGGGATTTGCGGTGAGCATGGCGGTGACCCGGCTTCGGTGACTTTCTGCCATGATATCGGCCTGGATTACGTGTCCTGCTCGCCCTACCGGGTGCCGATTGCCCGTCTCGCAGCAGCTCATGCGGCGCTAAATTCGGCTTAGAATCGGAGTATTCTAGACCAGAATACGAGGTCGCGCTCTACTGCCAGCGCGTATGCGCGTTGTATTAATGCCACATCTGCGGGGATGCATGTCTTCTATGCTTGTTGCGATGTCGAACTGAAACTGTAGTAAACCCGGCAGAATGCAGGGGTTAAGAGTTCGAACACAGTTGATTCATCGGGCATTCAGACACTGCCACTAGTGTGAAATATGCGTCCTGAAGAGGCGTCTAGAATTGATTTTCTAGAGATAAAGCAAATATTCTGAGGAGAATAAAACAGAGGTGACAGCCCAATAACAAGCTGCACTTCGAGAATTGGAGTAAATCTTGCAAGGCCATAGGCAAGCAAGATGGTGGGATTAGAAGACGGCCATGATCGATATGACGAAGCAAAGCCCTATGGGCCTTTCGCTGTCATCACGCGCGCAGCGCTGGTGGAAAGCGCAGTCGCCCGACGAGCGTAAAGCCGTTGTGAAGCGCGGCGCATTGGGTGTTGCCTGTTTCTCAGCCGTCCTGATTGGCATGCCTTTGCTGGCAAGCGTAAATGTCGATCGCCAAGATGCCCAAGAGTTCCGCGAACGTAACGTCCAATTGGCGGCGGCTCAGGATGCTGGCACGGCGACACGGGCTGACGCGAACGCATCGCCATTGCTGCGCCATGACTGGTTGCGTAGTGTTGAGTACTCGCTGGAACGTGATCCGGGCTCTGCGCTCAGCCGCTATGCCTCATTGGAACGTGACCGCGCCGCACTGAGCAGCCTCAAAACGCTTGAGATCGGCGCGATGTCGCGCGCTGAGGACATGGTCAAGCAAACCAAATGCCTGTCTCAGGCGGTGTATTATGAAGCGCGCAGCGAGAAAACAGTGGGCCAGTTGGCAGTTGCTGAAGTCATCATGAACCGGGTTAAAGACCACCGTTATCCAAACTCGATTTGCGGCGTGGTTTACCAAGGCGCAACCCGAACCACGGGGTGTCAGTTCACGTTTACCTGTGATGGCGCATTGAAGAAACAACCACGCGGCGTGCGTTGGGACGCTGCTAAGACAGTCGCGGAACATGTTGTGATGGGGCTGAATGAGCGCAAAACGTCAGGTGCTACGCATTATCACGCGACTTATGTGAACCCGGTCTGGAATTCTGGTCTGGTCCGTACACGCCAAATTGGCACACACATCTTTTATCGCTTCCCGCGTGGCGGCGAGTGGGCAGCGGCTAGCGCGAGCCAGAATCGCCGGCTTGAACAGCGGCGCTCGGGTTTGAGCGCGATTGTGCCAGCTACAGCCGCGCCTGAAGCTGAAGCGAAAGTCATCAAGACAGCTGCGCCCGTGCAAATCGAAGATCCGCGTCCGATTGTCGAGCTTGACCTGAATACAGCTCAGCTACGCGACCTGACCACTGAACCTGTTGCAGCGCAGCCTGTAATCGCAGCTTCGCAAGGCCCAGCGCCGGTTGAAGTTGCGGCCGTCACGACCAAGCCGGTTGTCACGCGCCGAATTGTTCGCCGGGTTGTTGATGGCGTTGTCGTGCAAGAGCGCGAAATCCCGGTTGCCAGCTCAGGCCAAATCAGCGGGTCTGGTGTCTCAGCCCCTTAAGCCTTGAGACTGAATTCCAAAAGTACAGTTCAACCTTGGCGGCCTTGATACCAGCGCCCCGTTTTATCTCTACGTGTTCGGCGAGAATGGTTTGCCAAATACCGATGGCTGGCAGATTACGCCTTAGTCTCTTGGCGGTAAGCCGCTTTTGATTTGCTTCTTCAAGCGGCCCGGCATGAAGCGGGCCGCGAACCGGGCCTGTTTAGCGCGTTTGCCCGCCATATAATGGGTGTCTTTACCGTGCGCCGCTTCCCATGCCGCTTCGGCGGCGACTGAGACCGGATAGATTTCCATTCCGCTCTCTTTCAAATTGTCGCTCATCTTCTCATTCGCGCCTTCGGTCTTGCCCATGTCGAGGATCGGCGTGTCGATGAACCATGGCATCAGGCTGGTGACTCTAATGCCAAGCTCTGAGAACTCCACGTCCAGCGCTTCGGTCAGGCCGCGCACGGCAAACTTACTGGCCGAATAGACCGCCAGTTGCGGTGAGGCGACGACGCCAGCGGTTGAGGCGGTGTTGACGATGCGCGCTTCCGGCGTCTGCTTGAGCAGGGGCAGGGCGGCATAGACACCGTTGATGACGCCTTTGACGTTCACGTCGAGCACGAGATCGGACTCGTCTTGTGGAATGTCCTCAATCCAGCCGTGGCGGCCAATTCCGGCATTATTGAACAGGACATTCATCCGGCCCTCTGTGGCTTCACCGAAACTAGCCGTGGCGGCGGCCCAGTCTTCGCGCTTGGTCACATCGAGATGCGCGGTATGGCAATTGTCCGGGCCAAGTTCAGCTTCGATGGTCTTCAGACCCATATCATCGATGTCGTAGAGGCCGCAGAACCAGCCTTTGCGGGAAAATAGCCGCGCCGTCTCAGCCCCAATACCTGAGGCCGCTCCTGTTATGAAGATCGTTTTTCGTCCGCTGGCTTCGCCCATTTTATGTCTGTTCCCGCTGAAATATCTGTTTCACACAGGTCAAAGGATATCGAGGCCGACGTCAAGATTAATCGCCGAATGGGTCAGCGCACCAACTGAGAGATAATCCACCCCGGTTTCGGCTTTGGCGGCGATTGTTTCAAGCGTGATGCCGCCGCTCGCCTCAGTCAGGCATTGTCCATCAACTATGGCTACAGCCTCGCGCAGCATGTCTGGCGCCATATTGTCGAGCAGGACGGCGTGCGGCTTGTGCGGCAGCGCCTCTGCCAATTGTTCCAGCGTATCGACTTCGATCTCGATCATGCGCAGGTGGCCAGCATAGGCATGGGCACGCTGCAAGGCTTCGGAAATCGAACCACAGGCCGCGATGTGATTGTCCTTGATCAGGATGGCGTCATCGAGGCCGTAGCGATGCGATGTGCCGCCGCCGCACCGCACAGCGCGCTTTTCGAGAGCGCGGTGACCCGGCGTAGTTTTGCGGGTGCAGACGACCGTCGCTTTGGTATGGGCGATGGCTTTGGCATAGGCGTTGGTCAAAGTGGCAATGCCGGACAGGCGGCCGATGAAGTTGAGCATAGTGCGTTCAGCGATCAGGATTGACCGCGCCGATCCGTTCATCACGGCGATCACATCATCAGGTTTCAGCGCGCGACCATCGGTGATGTGCTGGTCGAATACTACGGTGTCATCGACCAGTTTTAACGCATACGCGGCGGCGTCCATGCCTGCGAGTACGCCGGTTTTGCGGGCGCGGATATGCGCGGTGAGCTGTGTGCCGGGTTTGATCGTGGCATCCGTGGTCAGGTCACCGGCGCGGCCAAGGTCTTCGGCCAGTGCGAGACGAACGATGGGATCAAGGATGATACCGGGCAGCGGTGGGGGTAGGATATGGGTCATTTTAAGCGGGCTCCAGAGCCGTTTCGGGCGGTACAGGCAGGCGCGTGAAGGTGCGAGCAGCCTGCGTATCGGTTTGCGGGAAATCAGAACGGAAATGGCCGCCGCGACTTTCTTCGCGGGCCAAAGCTGCATCTACAATCAACCGCGCCGCAACCAGCGCGCGGGCCGGGCCGTTCGCCGCGATCATCCCGTCAATATTGTCGATCAGCGTACTCAGGCCATCACCGTGGCGTACAACCCCGCAATGTTCGGCCATGCCATGCCGCAAAACCTGTAGCGCGTCATCTGGCAAGTCTGCAGGAACCTCGCCATGGCTGGCATCCGCCAGTGTAAGCTCGCTTTCGCGCAGACGATCGGCAATCCGCGCCGCCATGACAACAGCTTCGAGCAAGGAATTCGAGGCGAGGCGGTTAGCCCCGTGCGCGCCGGTACTGGTACACTCACCGCACACCGAGAGACCGTTCAAGCTGGAGCGCCCCCAAATGTCACAAACGCTGCCACCCATATGGTA
>Ga0256847_1000779_pt1 | contig 18417 bp, 16 predicted proteins | sample TeddybearmetaG_FD_189099 | JGI IMG/M metagenome (GOLD analysis project Ga0256847, IMG submission 189099) | Hydrothermal vent microbial communities from East Pacific Rise, Pacific Ocean - Teddybear | ecosystem: Environmental > Aquatic > Marine > Hydrothermal vents | place: Pacific Ocean: East... | reverse complement strand
CCATGCTATAGCTCGTAAAGCAGCTTCAGAGTACTCTCCTCCAACAGGATCATAGATGACATCCGCACCTTTCCCATCGGTCAATTCTTTGATTCGGTTTTTGAGATCTTCTGTCGAGTAATTGATAGTCTCATCCGCACCATGATCATTACAAAGTTCCAACTTTTCTTGAGTAGAAGCTGCTGCGATTACCCTTGCTCCAATTTGTTTTGCAATTTCTACAGCAGCTAATCCGACTCCTCCTGATGCACCTAAGATGACGATAGTTTCACCTTCTTTTAGCATAGCCCTATCTACTATTGCATGATATGATGTCCCATACGCCAACAAAAATGAAGCTGCTATAGTGAAGCTCATATTCGGTGGTTTAGGGAAAATGTTTTTAGCATCTACAACCGCTTCTTTAGCAAAGCCACCTGTCATCGTAAATCCAAAAACTTCATCTCCTACTTTCAGATGTTTCACTCTCGAACCCACTTCCAAAACTGTCCCAGCAATATCACTTCCTGGCGTAAAAGGCAACTCAGGTTTGAATTGATACAATCCCTGAATAATTAAAGTGTCTGGAAAGTTAAGACTACAAGCTTTGACTTGCATTCGGATCTGCTTTTCTCCAATTGAGGGAAGAACTACATCTTTTAAGACCAAATCAGAGGGTGGTCCATATTTTTCACATACGATAGCTTTCATAATTTTTGTTTTTCAGATCAATTAAATTTCATAATTAAAAAATAAATCTGACTTTTAAATAATCATTTAAAATACAAAGATGCTTAAACATTTTTTAGGGAATGGTCCCAATTGGTATATATACACCATAATAGGTTTTCTAATTTTTAATGTAATCGCTTATTACACGTTAGGCCCAACATTAACTTCATGGATAATTATCGGGGAATTCATCTTCACCCTTGCTATGGCTCTAAAATGTTATCCTTTAATATCCGGAGGTTTATTAGCAATTCAGGTTTTAGCTTTAAACTTAACTACCCCTGAGCATTCATATCAGGAAGTAGAGCAAAACCTTGAAGTCATTTTACTCTTAATGTTTATGGTTGCTGCGATTTACTTTATGAAGCCTTTACTGATGTTCATTTTCAGTAAGGTTTTACCCGAGTGAAATCCAAAATGTCGTTATCCATTTTATTTGTAATTCTGGCTGCTGCTCTTTCCGCATTTTTAGATGCGTTAACGGTTACGGCAGTTTTAATAAGCGTTGGTGTTGGGTTTTACGGAGTTTATCATAAAATTCATTCCAGCGATTTAGATTTAGACGATGACGGGACTTTGGATCGAGAGCAATTGAGTGGAGAGACGCTCGAACAATTTCGTAGTTTTTTACGAAGTCTGATAATGCATGGTGTTGTAGGAACAGCTCTTGGCGGTGTAATGACTTTGGTCGGAGAGCCACAAAACCTCCTAATCGGGGAAAAAATGGGTTGGGATTTTATTGAGTTTTTCAAGCAAATGGATGTAATAACCATCCCTGTTTTCTTCGCAGGAATATTGACGACCATTTTTCTTGAGAAATCCAAATTATTTGGCTTTGGGGCAAAGTTACCTGATGTTGCTCGGGTAATAATTATGAACTACACTATAATTGAAGATGAAAAGCGAACCGATAAAGAAAAATACAGACTTATAGTTCAAGCTACTGCCATGGTGCTGTTAGTAATTGGATTAGGATTACACCTCGCCCCTGTTGGATTTATTGGATTGGCTCTGATAATAGTTCAAACCGCATTTATGGGTATTACGGATGAAAATCAATTAGGTCATGCCTTTGAAGAAGCTTTACCTTTTACTGCTTTGTTGGTTGTTTTTTTTGTGATTGTTGCTATGATTCACGACCAACATTTATTTTAGCCAATTATTGAATGGGCATTATTAATGGAGCCATCTTCTCAACCTGTCATGTTCTATATCGCAAATGGTCTATTATCAGCAATAAGCGATAATGTTTTTGTGGCAACTGTATATATCAATGAAGTTCAAGCGGCTTTTAATGCAGGAGAATTAACACGAGGACAATACGAAAAATTAGCAATAGCAATTAACACAGGAACAAATTTACCAAGTGTGGCAACACCCAACGGACAGGCTGCATTCCTGTTTTACTTACCTCATCATTAGCTCCTTTGATTAATCTATCATATGGAAAAATGGTAAAGATGGCTTTCCCATATGCAGTTGTGTTGGGAGGAGTAGGGTTGTTATGTGTGATGTATTTATTGTAAAAATTGAGCAGCGTATTTTTTTTAACAATTCCTAAAATGATTTTAAAGTTATCAACGAATCGAATTATTTAATTTAAACAAAACATCATGATCGAAAAAAGCTATTGAACTTGGAAATATAAAAACTCTCTTAAGGAACTTCAAACCGGCAACAGCCAAAGTGAAATTCCTCGGTATTGGAGAAATAACGAGTGAAATTGTTCGGATTATTAATAGAAAAATAATGAATATACTCCTGTCATCTTTTAATAGATATAGATAGGATGAGTTATTATTTTCCATTTCCAATCCCTCCAATCTCTCCAATCTTTTTAATCTCCCCAATCTCTCCATTTTCCCCATTTTCACCAATTTCACCAATTTCCCCAATTTCACCAATTTCACCAATTTCCCCAATTTCACCAATTTCACCATTTTCACCATTTTCCCCAATTTCACCATTTTCACCAGCTTCACCAATTTCCCCTGTTTCCCCTGTTTCCCCAATTTCACCAATTTCCCCTATTTCGCCTATTTCACCAGTTTCAATACTTAATCTGACTCCCCGGATTCTGCACAGGCTGAGGGTTCTCAGGAATCACCAACTTCCCCTCACGCCCACCCAAAATACCCAAATCCGCACCTTCATGTTTGCGTTTGGGTGCAAAGCGGACATCGAAGCCAATCCGGGTAACGTCAGTCTCATTGGCCACACTGCCATGAACCAAAGCACCGTCAAAAAGCAAAATTTCCCCATATTTCACTGTCACCGGTTGAAAATCACCCTTGTTATAATCGCTTTCCACCCAAAGGCTATTGGTCCCTTCACAGTCAACTGCCGGCACCCAGGCTGTGATCTGGTCATAGCGTGCAGTGATGTCTGTATCGCGGTGCCAGTCACTCACACTTGGGCCTCCTGCCAGATGTACCCGAAACCTCGGTCGCTGGGCATAGGTGATGGAGAGGTTGAAATAAGGGCAGATCACATGCCGCATAAATAGCTCGTAAACCTCATAGAATTTTACCCGCTCAGCCTCCATCGATATCCAGTCTCTTAGTTTCCTGCTGTCCCTATAATCCAGTTTCGCTTCCGGGCCTTCCTTCTCCCGTTTCTGATGAAGCATACCAAGATGAAGCCTCGAGATGTCTGGGATTTTGAGGATGGCTTTGAAGACATCCGCGAACCTGTATTTCGAAGTATCATAGCGGAGCAACCTGGCCCGTGCCATAGCACCACTCTTATCTGGTATTTTATGAATTGTAGCCATATTTGGCAAATTAACTTTATTTACTAATCGGATTCTTGGACTGATTAGGTGAGAGGGAGACATGCGCAACCCAGAGACCTTGGCCAGGCTTTAGAATATAGAGCTGGCCTTTATAGGCTGCCATCTTAATTTCGGTGGTACCAACGCCAGGACACTTAGCCATGAGTTGAGGAGTTGGTTCATTCCAATTATCTTTATCAAATTTTACCGAGGCAGAGAATTTACTGACATCCGTTCGCCAAAGTAAATTAATTTTATTAGTCGTATCATACGTTATGTAATAGAGGACTCCTTTGAGCATAGCCATCGCTACTACATCAGTAAAGCTGCCATGAGAAACCGAACTATTTACTGGTTTGGTATTTGAAGTTTGAGTCGAAAATACTTCAAGATTATCACCCACAGGTACGAATAGCAGTTGACGGCCGGGACCAGCAGGATCTCTGGATGCCGCCATTGCCATAGTATCTTTATAATCTCCTTTACTACTAAATTCTGCTCCGATATCGCTGAATATTTTGCTGTCAGTGACATAATTTACTATTCCACCAGTTGTTGCCATGCAAGGATGTAGATTTTTTCCCTTTTCTACCTTATCTCCTATTTGTAACCGAAAATCCCAGTTGACTGTACTGCTATCATCTGATAAGGGTCCTTGATATGTATAGCCATCAGAAGTGAGCAACAATAATTCAGCCTTCCCTTGCTCATTATTATGAAATGAAGTCATTGCAATGATATTTTCAGGCTCATTTGCCGACTTTATAAGTGTTGATAAACCAGTCTTCGGATCAATTTCGTATAGCCCATGTTTATCTTTACTCACTGTTCCTTTATTGACATAGATATAAATCCTATTGTAGGCTTTATCGATACCGCTTACCTTTTTTGTTCCAGGTATGATAGCCATGCCCGTAGCGCCATCCCATGTTGGATAAACCTTGTTTTTCTCTGCGTCCCGATGCCCGATTTGATACCATCCTCCATCATTGGCCGGTAGCTCATTGATCCCAGTATCTGTTACAAGATAGAGCTTATTTTTATAAGCCGTCATCAGTTTGGCAGCGCTCCAATCGCCGTAACCTACACGGAACCAAGCTCCGTCCGGATTATACGTCGGACTCGGATTAATGCGGAATACACCGTCACCCGCAAGTACGTAAAGTATAGCTTTTATCGTGACCATTGCTTTGATATTGGTAGGTAATCCTGTCACTACCGCTTTTGATCTACCGGGCGTTCCATCAACTGGCGAGACTTCTTGAACACTTCCGTGACTTCCATCACTTGTTGCGATATATAGCCAGCTATGGCTGAGGTAATCTGCCATTTTCGGATTATTGTTGAGAAAAATTATTCGTTTCTTCAAATTGTTAACTGGCAACTCGTATTTATCAATTTCTTTTTGGTGTTTAGCTATTAATTTATTGAACCCAGCTATATCTTGTTGAAGTTGTTTTTTACTTGGGGCAAGTCCTGTAGGATAAATTTTAGCAGTCGGCAAGGCAGCCTCATCTGTTTCCTTACCTGCCTTTGCTTGAGCCAAAGAAGCCAGAGCTTTTTTATAATCTTTATTATTAGCCAAAGCAACCTGTGCGGTGGTCAATTCCTGGTTTACTTTATCCATTCCTCCATGACGGATACCGGCGATAGCCTTAAAGCCTGTCAATTGAGCTACATTAGGACCTTTGAATTGGGTCATATCTTCATCTATTACGTCGTTTCCATAGTATAGATTGCCGTCCGAGCTTATTCCATAGTATTTATGATCCAATTTAGCTATAGCTATGATGCTATTGGGATTGCCACTCTTATATGACATAGTGCCACTACTATCCGTCAAATAATAACCTCTATCAGTCAAAAGCCATACAGATCCAGGATTAGATTCTGAATCGTCACCCGAATCGAAATGAGGTATAGCACTGACAATTGGCACAACATATGCAAATTCAGAAGGATTAATAAACTTCATAGTATGCGTTTTTATTATGCCAGTCACGAGATCTATATTCATTAATATAGGAATGATAGCTTCGTACGCATACAAATAAGCAATTCCATTTTGGTTCGCATTACTGATAGCAAAGGCATATTGAATAATTTGACTAGAAGAAAGTGAACCCCCAGAACCCCGTTTGCCCAGGGCCTTGATGGCAATGCTCAAGGCGAGCGCTTTGATGTTCTCTGTAGGTATTTGCGAGAAATCATAATCATTAAGTCCTTTAATTCCGTTAGTGCCGCTAGTGCCGAACCAGATAATATCGTAGACCCCTGCATTAGTCTTCGCTTCATTCGCAGCCACATTAGCAAGCGCCAATGCCAATTCAGGCGAAAAATCTCCTGGCTGAGTTGTTGGGGCATTGAGTTGACTCAACATGAAAGTCGCCATCATTTTTTGAATTTTGGGATCTGGAAGTTTTATTTTTAGATCTGTGGATTCGCTGGAGGCCCAGCTTTTCATCACGGTTAGTACGTCTTTAGGAGTGGTCTCTTTGTTGGCTGCCAAATTGATCAAGCCGACAACGGCGAAGCAGTCATCGGCCAGGCTCGCTGCAGCCTGGGGTGGCATACCCATTTTAGTGAAAAGCTTGATCATATATTTTCGTTCTATGCCCTTGACTTTGCCATCGACATAACCACATAATTTTTTACAAGCATCATCAATCTGGGAGCCAATCCAACCGTTAATCGCCTGAACAAATTCCTGAAGGTCGTTTGCTGATGCTTCTATATCGGTATCTATATCCACATCTACGTCCACATCCACGTCTACATCCACATCAATATCTATATCAATGTCAATATCCACATCCACCACTGCAAAAACGTCCACGTCAATATCAATATCTACATCTACATCAATATCTACATCCACATCGATATCTACATCGATGTCTGTGTCGATATCGGTATCTACATTAATGGGTTCGGGATCTGGGGCTTCAGCAGCTTCATTTGCATCATCGACTTGTTTCATAGCCTTGCTCTTTGCATCCTTAGCATTGCCTTTACCATTCAGCTCATCTTTGATTGCATTGCAAGCAGTTTGGACTGGTGAGGTTATAGATTGCAGTTTTGAATTAAAATCATCCAGGCTAAGTGTATTCTCGCTCATAATTTAATTTTTTGGATATGGTTGGAATTAATTGAATTTCTTTTGATTAGGGTTTTTGCTGTTATGAGCAACGTCCTGTGGACAATCTGGCTGGTGAGTCGGTTTTTTTGCCATTCGGACCAGAAAGGAACGAGGCGGTTACGGAGTGATTCTTTTGACAATGCCAACAGTCCATACCAGGCGGAATCAGAAATATCTAATTCGTTAGGTTTGGGCTGGGGTGGTAGTTTATCCAAATAGGTGTATCCACAGATGTTAGATTTTTTTAGTTCCATATTATGTCGTGGGCCAATTGCTCCAAAGAAATATCGTGCTTTCGATATCGGATCATAGAGAAATTGAAGTTTTCCGTAGGCGAGATCGCCAAGCTGAGGTTCCACCCAGGTTAGTTTTCCATTTTCAAAGGTAAAATCGTTCACTTTCAAATGTCCGAGGTCAAGTACATCAGTAGATAACCGAATCTTGGTAATGACACAAGTATCCCAATTGAGACCTGCACACTGATAGTTACCTTCAAAAGTAGAAGCGGGCTCAGCCAGGGGCGACTCGAGATCGGGCAGGTTCAATTCCACACCGTTGAAGTCTATTTCTCCAAGATCGTCAGATTTGATCGTGCCGCTAATAGCCCTTGGTCCTTTACGGGGTGCGTTTAGATCGAAACGGATCAAACCGCTATGGGGATTGCCATCGTCTTCATGCCACGATAATGCAGCATTGTGATAGGCCAGTTTTTTAAGTCGTTGATCATTAAAAAAGACGAGTGCTTTTCCTGAGCTGGCATGACCGAGGATACCAATCATATTCCCTTGTTGCTCATCATAATATGCAGCTGTCCAGGGTAGGAGCATCGTAGCACTGATGCCTTTGACTGCTGAGGGGATTTCCCTTGGGCGGACATCAAAATTGTGCGTTTGGGTCCATTCGGTAAAGGCTTCGGCTAGCCGATCCTCTTCCCGCCCCTTGCGTACTGCTCGCTGAAATTCGCGGCTAAATTTACCGCTATTGAGTAGAGCAACTACCAGAAGGTCACTCTCTGCATGAGACACCCGTCCACCTTTCACTGCGATCTGGATTGGGCCTTCTTTACGTCTAATTAATGCCTTTTTTTCTTTGTCAGTGAGGCCAGGAAAAATTTCTTCTGACACTGCTTTTTCAGGATTAAGGCGGTATAATTCTGCAAACTCAGGATCGTCAGCCAACCTGATAAGGAATTCGCCGGACCGAGTCAATGCCAGATCCTGATATCGGGAAGGCACTTTGAAGTCTTTAAATTCATCGATAGCAGCAAGTTCACGAGGTCCGTACAGTCCAATCGGACGTGATGCGGGAGCTGGACCCACTTTTTGACCAGGACGGCACAGGCCAAGACGTGCAGCCATCTCGGAATCTGATGGAGTCTCATCCCTTGGAGCGAGATAAAAGGTCGATAGCCCGGTGATTTTTTGTTGAATCGCAGGATCGCTCAATTCACTGAGTTTCAAGACATCGGCAGTGGGTTCGAGGGTGGGATAGCGGGCTGCGACATAATGAGTCACAGGATAGTCCTTGCCATAGAAAGACTGAAGGTATTCAATAAGTATCTGAAACTTATCATTGACAAAGCCTTTACGTCGATAGCCCATTTGGCCAATCAGGCCAACTTGCCAAAGAATGACGTGAAGTCGTGGATCAGGTTCTCTTCTGCGAACAAGCATGTCAGTTGCTTCGAAGGTCAGCATGCCCGGGTGGGCCGGATCGACTCCGAGATCCGCACAGAGGCAGTCCAATGCAGAGATTCCGGCTTTCATACGAGCATAATGCCCTTCACGCTTAGCTATTTCAACTGCTCTGTGTGTAGAGAGTACGAATACTCCCGGGTGGCCGTAGTAAATGGCGACTACATTCTCGCCCTTGCGGACAGGATGTAATATGGATTCTGTCATTTGGGTGTAGGTCTTGAATCGGACTTTGCAGTCTTCATAAAAGACGTAAAGATCATAAGCATCGGGCCTGAGTTTACGCAACCACATAATAGTGGCTGTATCAGCAACGCAATAGAAAACTTTGTCAGCTGCCTTGATTACGGCTTCGGCATCACGGGAAAAGCCTATAGATTCAATACCTGAGCCGAGGATAGTCAAGCTACCAGGTTTTTCGGGCCATTCAGCAGGTGGATTTGAAGAACGTTCATATTCCGCTTCTGCTATCTCTGCAGTCAGTTTTTCCCAGGCACTGACCGATTGTTCACGCGTCGGGTAAGTCTCATCAATAATAGCAGGAAGACCTACACTTGGCATAGGAGTGCAACAGCCCGGAGATGGATCAGAGCACAAGCTTTTTTCAGTTTCAATCAAATTTTGCATTTTTCGTTTTCGTTACAATTGTTTAACAATAAAATCGACCAATTTGCACATAGCATGCCCAGTAGAACCGTTGCAAATCATCGATTCCTGGCATATATATTTTAACCTCCTGTTCTAGAAATCAGGGGATAAGCAGTCACAACTACCTTCTGTTTTAAATATTAATATTTACAGAATGTATGTTGACAGCATATTAAATAAAGTCCACCTCAACGCTAATTACTTAGTAATCCACTGAGCCAACTTTAAAGCATTAATATTTTATTTGAATTTGTTTGAAGTCTTCTGGGGTAGATGGAAGATTTATGATCCAGATACAGCTTTTTAGAACGAAATAGCACTGCTACTGCTCGATAAAAAACTAAAAAATGGGTCAAATGATAAATATTTTTTCCAATCAGGAAACTCTTAACACATTCACTGTAATATATAAAAAAAGTTGGATATATTCAAAACTATTTAAAAAAAAACGACAAACGCGTAAACCTTAGAGTAGAGGAGTGTGAAATTGAAGTAAGCTCTAATTATTTACATTGTTACCACTACTTTCCCTTTCACCTTTCTTGCCATCATTTCCTCAAGGGCTTTTGGGGTATCTACCAATTTATACAATTTATGAATGTGCGGATTAACTTTACCGTCGGCATACCACTGCATTAATTGCAAGCTATTTTGCATGTTTTGTTCAGGGTTTTTCTGAGCAAAAGTACCCCAAAAGACACCCATAATCTGACAACCTTTTAGCAATGGCAAGTTCAATGGAATTTTCGGAATATCTCCTGCGGCAAATCCAACTACTAAAAATCTTCCTTCCCATGCTATAGCTCGTAAAGCAGCTTCAGAGTACTCTCCTCCAACAGGATCATAGATGACATCCGCACCTTTCCCATCGGTCAATTCTTTGATTCGGTTTTTGAGATCTTCTGTCGAGTAATTGATAGTCTCATCCGCACCATGATCATTACAAAGTTCCAACTTTTCTTGAGTAGAAGCTGCTGCGATTACCCTTGCTCCAATTTGTTTTGCAATTTCTACAGCAGCTAATCCGACTCCTCCTGATGCACCTAAGATGACGATAGTTTCACCTTCTTTTAGCATAGCCCTATCTACTATTGCATGATATGATGTCCCATACGCCAACAAAAATGAAGCTGCTATAGTGAAGCTCATATTCGGTGGTTTAGGGAAAATGTTTTTAGCATCTACAACCGCTTCTTTAGCAAAGCCACCTGTCATCGTAAATCCAAAAACTTCATCTCCTACTTTCAGATGTTTCACTCTCGAACCCACTTCCAAAACTGTCCCAGCAATATCACTTCCTGGCGTAAAAGGCAACTCAGGTTTGAATTGATACAATCCCTGAATAATTAAAGTGTCTGGAAAGTTAAGACTACAAGCTTTGACTTGCATTCGGATCTGCTTTTCTCCAATTGAGGGAAGAACTACATCTTTTATGACCAAATCAGAGGGTGGTCCATATTTTTCACATACGATAGCTTTCATAATTTTTGTTTTTCAGATCAATTAAATTTCACAATTAAAAAATAAATCTGACTTTTAAATAATGTTTGAGCGAAGGTTCAGAGGTTTAAGGTTTAGGGTATAAGGTTTGCATGGTTAGATGTTGACAATTTTAGGGATTACACGGAGATTAAATGGAGAATTCACAGGAGATTCTCAGAGAAACGGGAATCAATTAAATTAATTTCTTCGTGAATCTCAGTATTTTTCCGCGAATCTCCATGATATATGTCAACATCTAGCCTTGAGCCTTGAACCTCAAACCCTTTACCTAAAAATAATTACTCGATTACCTTCAATATCAATTTCCCCTTCTTCTCCCCAGAAAACAAACGCTGAAAAGTCTCATGAAAATTCTCGATCCCATCATAAATATCCTCTTTGCTCTTTAATTTTCCTTCCATCATCCACTGTCCCATTTGCATGGCTGCTGTTCTGTAATCATTCGCATAGTCCATTACAACCATACCTTGCATCGTTGCTCGATTTACCAAAAGAGACAAGTAATTTGAGGGCCCTTTAATTACGCCTTCATTGTTGTATTGCGATATTGCACCACAGATTACTATTCGTGCATGCATACGGAGTCTTGCCAAGGCAGCATCCAAAATCTCTCCGCCGACATTATCAAAATAGACATCAATTCCTTTTGGGCAATGTTGCTTTATTCCAGCATGGATATTTTCATTTTTATAATCTATGGCACCATCAAAACCAAGCTCATCTACAAGATATTTACACTTTTCAGCTCCTCCAGCTATACCGATGACTTTGCACCCTTTGATTTTAGCTATTTGACCCACAATACTTCCCACTGCACCTGCTGCTCCTGAAACTAAAACTGTTTCGCCTTCCTTTATTTTACCTACTTCCAAGATACCAAAGTAGGCTGTCATTCCTGGCATTCCCAATGTCCCAATATACATAGGCATCGGTGCCAAAGATGTATCGACTGGATAATACCCATCTCCATTGGTAACAATAAATTGCTGCACACCTCCCCAGCCAGTAAGCACGTCACCATCTTTATATTTTGGGTTCTTGGATTGGATGACTTTACCAATCGAACCCGCACGCATCACATCTCCAAGAGGAATTGGAGGAATATATGATTTGGCATCTTTCATCCAGCCTCTCATTGCAGGATCGAGAGATATATAATGATTTTGGATTAAAACTTCTCCATCATTCAAATCAGGAATTTGGCTTTCTACCAGTTCCCAAGTGTCTGCATCAGGCATTCCCACAGGTCTTTTGGAAAGTAACAATTGTTTATTTATCATAATTTTTAATTTAGATATAACTTACTAAATACCAACATCTAGCTCCGTGGTTTCCCTTGTGATGCTGTCGTGAACTTAGTAGTGAAAAAAAATGTCATAATCATAGAGATAACCCCCCATCAATAGTTATTGTTTGGCCAGTGATAAATTTAGATTGATCAGAAGCCAACCAAATTACAGCTTCAGCTATTTCATCAGCTTCAGCGAATCTTCCCATTGGTATAAACCTTAAAAGTTTTTTATCTATTCCTGGCTGATTCTCTACCACAGCATCCAGCATTGGAGTTTGTGTGTAAGATGGGCAGACAGCATTAATACGAATATTGTAAGGTGCATACTCCATAGCTGATGACTTGGTCATTCCTACTACAGCAAATTTACTAGCGCTATAAGCCAGATTGTGACCAGATGCTTTCAGACCTGCCAATGAAGCAATATTGACAATCCTGCCATGACCTTGATGCATCATGTGTTTTAGTGATGCTTTCAAACAATAGAAAACTCCAGTTTGATTGATAGCTATCACGCTGTCCCAATCATCAAATGTATGTTCGGCAGTCGGAGCTCTCAATTGATTCATGATCCCAGCATTATTTACCATAATATCTATTTGACCATATGAATCGACAACTTTTTGAAGGACACTTTCTACTTCATTAAAGTCAGTGACATCCATTTTTAAGGCAAGTGTTTTACCTTTTTGCTCAGCTAACTTTGTCGCTACAGTTTGCGCTTTTTTAAGATCAATATCTGCGATAATCACAGTAGATCCATTTTTTGAGAATAGAGTCGCACATGCTTCTCCAATCCCAGATCCCGCACCTGTTATTACCACTACTTTGTTTTCTAAATCCATTTATTTTCTTTTAAAAAAGCTGTTCTATTTTATTTTTTTGAATGGATTGTAATGCACAGATACAAAGAAACTGAGAAGCTTGATCTAGATGGGCAAACTTCTTATTTGTCGTCAATCCTTTCGAGTATCTAAAATATATTTGTTGCGCAATAACGGCTATTTTAAACAAACCAAAGACATAATAAAAGACAAGATTAGGAATAGATCTTCCCGTTTTAGCTGCATATGCGTTGACAATCTCTAATCGCCCTGGATTACCTTCAAACATAGTAGGGGAAGGAATGCCATTTTGTACCAAATCTCCATCTGTCGACATTGTCCAATAGGCTAAAGAAGTTCCTAAATCCATCAAAGGATCTCCCAAGGTACACATCTCCCAATCCAGAACTGCAGCGATCGTTTGCCACGAAGAATCCGTAAATACAACATTGTCATATTTGAAGTCATTGTGGATTAAGGTGTGATCATATTCTTTAGGCTGATTTGCCTTCATCCAATTCATTACCTTTTGTGCCTCTGGGATATCTTTAGTAGAAGCTTTTAAATATTGTTTGCTCCAATTTTCGACTTGCCTTTGTACATAACCATTCGGCCTGCCCAAATCCTCTAAACCAACCGATTTATAATCTAGATTATGCAACGCTACAAAAGTATCAAGCCAAGTATTTGCAATGGTCCCAAAGTTGCTTTTCTCTATTTTTCTTTCTTTTGCCTCTCTTGCTGTCAAGATAATGCCTTCAATCTTCTCCATGATATAGAAAGGAGAATCCATTACAATTCTCTCCTCAGAATAAGCAAATGCCTCTGGACATTGATCAAATCCTTTTTTTAATTTGGAAAGGACTTTAAATTCTCGACCCATATCATGGCCTCGCTTGACCGCTCCAAAAGGTGGTCTTCTCAATACAAAAGACTTATTTTCTACATCAAGTTGATACGTAAGATTAGAAAATCCATTCGAAAATTGACTGATCTCAATAGGACTTTCTTTACTCCCAATTAATTCATTTTCATGAAGGAATTTTATAAGTTTCTGAGCATTTAATTCTTCACCTTTTCTTGTGGATTGTGACATGTCGGCAGTAATATTTAGATTTGTTTTATGTCTTGGGTGTGCGCTAAAGATATGTAAAAAAGATATTCGGTTGCTATAAATTAAACTTAGAGTTAAATATTTTAGGAGCAAAACATATTCTTTCTACCTTTAGTATTTAGTATTCAATATTTAAAAATGAAAAGTATAAAGCAAAAGTTTGACTTATCAGGGAAAGTAGCCATTGTTACTGGAGCATCTAAAGGAATTGGAGAAAGCATTGCTCAAGGATTGGCAGAATACGGAGCCAAAGTAGTCGTGAGCAGCAGAAATCAAGAAGCCGTAGATAAGGTGGCAGAAGATATGAATTCAAAAGGATATACAGCTTTAGGAATAGCCTGTAATGTCGGGAATGAAGAGCAAAGAAATAATTTAATATCACAGACAGTTGAGGCTTTTGGAGGAGTGGATATTTTAATTAATAATGCTGCTACCAATCCAGTTTTTGGCAAGTTAGCCGAGGCTGATGAAGGTGCATTTGATAAAATCATAGACATCAATTTAAAGGCATGTTTAATGCTTTCAAATAAATGTTATCCAATAATGAAGGCGAGAGGTGGAGGATCGATAGTGAATATAGCCTCTGTGGAAGGATTAAGACCTTCATTCGGATTGGGCATGTACAGTGTCAGTAAAGCTGCGCTCATCATGTTGACAAAAAGCCAGGCAAAGGAGTGGGGCAGGGCTGGAATCAGGAGCAATGCAATATGTCCAGGATTGATTCAGACTAAATTCAGTGCGTCTATTTGGAAAGATGAACAAACTTTGACTCAGTTTGAGAAACAATTGCCTTCTGGGAGAATGGCTCAACCAGATGAAATGGTAGGTTTGGCTTTATATTTGGCTTCCGAAGCTGGTAGTTATTCGACAGGTGGCGTATATACTGCCGATGGCGGCTATATGATTGCTGGATAGCCTTTATTTTGAGTTTTTTAATTTTGAAGACAGTACTAAAAGTAACAAATGGATTTTGAATATTCCCAACGATCAATAGACCTCCAAGAGAAAGTAGATGCATTTATGAAACAACACATTTTTCCTTTAGAGGAAGAATACAATGAATTCGTATCTAACAATCCTTGGCAGATATTTCCAAAACAAGAAGCCCTCAAGTCACTGGCAAAAGCTGAGGGACTTTGGAATCTTTTTTTACCAAAAGATTATGGAGATGATAGTCCCGGACTTACAAATCTTGAATATGCACCATTGGCAGCGTTGATGGGGAGAGTGCTTTGGTCTTCTCAAATATTTAATTGCTCGGCACCAGATACTGGGAATATGGAAGTGCTTTCAAAATATGGAAGTGAATTTCAAAAAGAGAAGTGGTTGACACCATTGTTGAATGGAGAGATTAGATCTGCATTTTTGATGACAGAACCAGATGTAGCTTCATCTGATGCTACAAATATCGAAACTTCAATTGTTAAAGAAGGAGACCATTATATTATAAATGGCAGAAAATGGTGGTCTTCTGGTGCGATGAACCCAAATACAAAGGTATATATCGTAATGGGAAAAACGAATCCCAATGCAGATAGACATACTCAACAAAGTATGATTATTGTGCCAGCTGATGCTTCTGGAGTGAAAATCATTCGACCACTAAAAGTATTCGGAGCATTGGATTCGCCTGAGGGACATGCAGAGATCGAATTGAATAATGTGAAAGTACCAGCAGAGAACCTATTGGTAGGCGAGGGTAGTGGATTTGCGATCGCTCAGGGAAGGTTAGGACCGGGGAGAATTCATCATTGCATGAGATTGGTAGGATGTGCTCAGAGAGCATTAGAAATGATGTGTCAGCGTGTAGTACAAAGAGAAACGTTTGGCAAAAAGATAGCACAGTATAGCAGTATTCGTCAAGATGTCGCTCGATCAAGATGTGAAATTGAACAAGCAAGGTTACTTACGCTTTCAGCAGCAGATAAGATCGATCGATTTGGAATTAAGGAAGCTAAAGATTTGGTAGCTATGATCAAGGTCGCTGTACCTCAGATGACTTGTAATGTGCTAGATAGAGCTATTCAGGCTCATGGAGGATTAGGGGTTAGCTCAGATACACCATTGGCAGAATTTTGGGTTTATGCAAGATCTATTCGGATTGCAGATGGACCCGATGAAGTGCATATGTATCAATTGGGGAGGAATACGATCAAGCAATATTCGTAGAAATATCAAGTTTATTTAAAATGAGAGGATTAACAAAAATTATATTATTAATTGCTTTTTCTGTCTGTTTACAAGGTTGTTCATATTTACACAGGTTTGAAATAAAGAATACGACGGATTCTATTTGGAATATAGAATATGAAATCTTTGATTCTAGAGGGATTTTTAGAAACAAAGTATCTATTCTAGGTGAGAAGTCGAAACAAGATAATCCATTATTTTTTCAGGGGAATATTGTCAACTTTTCTTTGCAACCCAATGAAACAGCTAGTCTGTTTTGGATAAGAAATACTTGCTACGATATTTACAAGAAGAACCAAGGATACGATGAATCCAAACCAAGGAAGACATTCATAAATGTAAAGAATATAAAAATATCATCACGAGAAATTAGTTATATTTTAGATCCATCAAATCTTGAAAAAGTGTTTGATAAAAACCGCCGTTCTCTGGCACGAATAAGTATCAAAAAAGTTATGAAGTATTGTAAATCCTTGAGTTCTGGAAAGTACTCTAAAGCTTAATGAGTATGAAATTATGTTTTGAATGTTAACCAGAACTCAGATTATTAATTTTAGTTAATTTAATTTGTTAGTGTTTTATAGTTACCATTTGAGAGTTGAAGTTATTATTAGTACATCCCCAACTATTTATTAACTAAAACTTTCCATTTATGAAACAATTATTTACACTCACATTCGTATTTTTTTTCTGGACAACTTCTTTTAGTCAAGTTGATCCTTGTTCAATTAATGCTGGTTCTCCGATAGACATTTGTAATACCGATGTTTCTTTTGAATTGAATGGTAATGTAGGAGCAAATGTTGACCTTACTTCTTTAGTCTGGTCTACAGATACACCATCATTATTTGATATTATAGATCCTAACGATCTCAATTCTTCTGTAAATGTTTGATCACTCCAGCCACAGTTGGTTGTTATACATTCACACTTACAGGCACCTGTATTGATGATGATGGAGGTACTATTGTATTAAGCCCGACTGTAGAGGTATGCGTACAACCTCAAGCAACACAAGCCGATATTACAGTAGATGGGATTTCTGAATCGGAAATCACTATTTGTCATTCAGTTGTTTTGAGTGGTAATGATAATTTGCAATCTGGTGAAATTGGATGTTGGTACTATGATTTTCAAGATCAATTCATTGAAATAACAGGAGAAAATTGTGTTTCAAATGACCTGACAGTTAGCCTTGGAGATCTATATTTTGAGGATTGTAAAGAATTTACTTTTTATTATGAAATTTCAAATGGAGGATGTACTTCTACAGATGAAATCACTGTTACCTTTATTGGCCAAGATGAATCTGTGGCAATAGAATCGCATTCAGATGGATCTTCGTATTGTACCAATTCTTTGTACATGAATGGAAGCAATATTGGTTGTCAAAGTACAACTTCTGATTTCAGTTTTACAGTGTTGAACGCTGGTGATTTTGCTACCCCTCCAACAAATAGTGGGTTAGGAATAAGTACCTATGCAACATCTACAACTTTTACATTTTATGAATAAGGTTGGTATGTTATTGAGTATAGTGTTGATCCAAGTGGGCCTTGCCTAGGAGGTGCAGATACGATTTCAATTTATATTTGTCTTCTAGATTCATCAATTGAAACACTTCCAGATATTTTTGAATTCTTTTGCGAGGGAATACCAGAATCATATACTTTTGAAAACCCAATAATACCTGGATGGATATATAGTGACTGGGAAATAGAAACTGATGGTGCTATACCGACAGTGACAGTAAATGGTGATTTTGTTACCATATCTGGAATAGATGAAGCAACTACAGAGCTTGATGCTACTCAAGAGGTTATCACAGGTCAATGTATAGATGAAGACTTACAAGGAGAGCCATTCATCTTTGAATGTGGGTATACACGAATGATCTTCTTAAGAGAAGGTGCCAATGTTGAGTTAGAAACGGCAAGCCTGGAGTTTCTATGTGGCCCGGTCTTTAATTTTGAGCCTTGGAGTTATGCAGATTATAGTGGTCATGGAATCTATAGATTAACAGTTTTAGATGCACCAGATCCAGATTTGATCGGTAATACTTATGCTACAGAAGATGCTTCATTAAATTTGATTGAATTAGGGAAATATATTTTAGAATTAACACTTTGGTACAATGATGGTGAACTATGCGAAGATTCTGCAGTTCTTTGTGTACTTATTTGTGATGCAGGAGAACCAGCAGCTCCAGAAGTCTCACCTTTCTGTGTTGGCGAAACAGTTCAATTGGCAGGAACTGTTCCTGATGATATTTGTGCCAATTCCTTATGGACTCAAATAAGTGGACCTGGAATAACCTTCGTTAATGGTTCTGTCCCTACTGATATAAGTCCTTTTATAACGGTTGACGATCCAGGAGAAGTTTGTATAGAATATAATTATAGGGTTACCCATTTAAGGCACAAATAGTTGTATGTCAGGATATTAATTTGTATTTTGTAGTATAAATAATCACTATGAAAATACTAAAAGAACTAGACCGAGATACCTTTAAATCACGATTTGGGACCAA
>Ga0256847_1000778_pt1 | contig 18430 bp, 19 predicted proteins | sample TeddybearmetaG_FD_189099 | JGI IMG/M metagenome (GOLD analysis project Ga0256847, IMG submission 189099) | Hydrothermal vent microbial communities from East Pacific Rise, Pacific Ocean - Teddybear | ecosystem: Environmental > Aquatic > Marine > Hydrothermal vents | place: Pacific Ocean: East... | reverse complement strand
ATTCATTTTAAAGTTTAACCTTCTATATTAGTTTGTTGCTGTCAAACTCATTCTTTTATATTTGGTTAAAAATTTCAAGTGATTTTTTCCCCATCAATCCTTTCTCCCCAAAATCCGATATAATCAGTCAATGTAGCCATTTTCTAGGTAATCACCACTATATTTATCGCTAGATTTATCACTGCCTTTATTTTGTATCTTCTGCTGAAATCGAACATTATCAATTATTCCATTAAATGCTTGGTTAACCGTGACTTGTTCTACACAATCAAGAATTGTGATCAGTTTTTTATTTATATCGCCTTCTTTAAAAAGAATTTTTTCTTGAAGTGAACTAAGAAATAAATAAGTTAGACTGCCCTCGAATTTAAAAGATAAAGATAAAAAATTTCTATATAAATTAGCATTGTATATATTCAGGTCTAAAATAAATTTTCTATCTTTAATCCTAAATTGAGAAGCAGTTATTATACTTTTTGAAAAACTATTTACTTTTTCTCTAACACTTTCTTTAATCCTATTTTCTTTTATAGCTAATTTTGTTTCATTTTCATTTAAATTTTCATAAATTACCTTGTCACCCAAAGAATACAAAAACATTGAGGCGGGTAAAATATTCTGTGTATCTGCTGTATCATCTTCAGCATAGTATTTTAATGCATTGATATAAGCTTCATTAATAAAATTAACGTTGTTTTGTTCCTCTTGCTTTGTTAGGACAGATTTCCTAGGAATAATTAACTTGTTTGTACTATTATTTTCCTTCATTTTCATACCTCAATTGAATTATATAAATATTTCATTAATATGTTATTTTTTATCAATTATTTTTGTATAAATAAAGGTAAATAAGGTAGCCATTAATATTACCCCCCCAAATGTAACAAAAGATACTTTGCTAAAAAAATTAATTCCATCAAGTATCTTAAAGCTCATACCTATCGAGCTTGTAATAGCAATAATAACACCAAAAAAAACACCTAATATTGAAAGGTTTTTATTGAGTTTGTTAATACGCTCTTCTTCTTTTTCTTGTAATTTAATTTCAAGATAATTAGAAACTTCTTGAACATCATCCTTTAGCTCTTTCATTATTATATTCAATGATAAGGCTTTTCGCCACATTCCATAAACAGCATTGTGCATACCAATTTTGCTGGCATGAGAAAATCTATAATTCAGACGGAAGTCAAGAAACTTCATTTGAAATTCTTCTAATTTAGACAAGTGATCATATTTTAATTCATTAAAATCTACAACTAAATACGTCTCCTGCGAAAGTTTAATTAACATTTGATATTCTTGGTATGCTAACAAAGTCAAAGGCCAATAAACTGTTGGGACAGAATTACTTAAATAGTTATCAAGAAAAGAAACGCTACGCTCCTTAATATCACTTGTATTAACTAACACTCCTCCTCCCATGATGCTACTTACATGCGTAATATTTTTAAATGGTTGATAAATTGTTTTTTTCATTTCAGCTAATTCGGGTAAATAATCCTCTGTATGCTGTACCGATAGACGATATGCTAATTCTATTTTTTCTAGATCTGATATAGCATTATCACTTATCTCAACAGCCGTATATGTAAAAACTCGATTATCAAAAAGAAGTTGACACTCCTGATTTTTTTTAAAAAAAGGGATGGTATTGTAAAGAAGATCTTCTAATTTGAAGTTACTATCCTCTTGATATTCACCTACCCAACGAATATCAGGTGCTTTATCTTTTAGTCTCGTTAAATTATTGGTTGTTTCAATAATTTGACTAGATGTAACAAGTGAATCCTTATCAGTACCAACATTAGGCAAGACCTCTAATTCAATAGTAGCTATCCCAACACCAGTACCAAATAACTGGACGGATATTGTATTAATCAGAAAAGGTGTCCATACACTTTTTTTTGTTTTAATTTTAAGGCGAGTGAGAGAAGATTTTGTCAATTTAACCTCCAGCCCTCCTCCTTTCGACCCTCCCCATGCTCCTTGAAATAAAGTTTTTAATTTAGCATTATCATTTATTTTCAAAGCAGGATATGCTGAAAAAATACCATCTCCAGTTTTTTCTGTTTCATTAAATATTTTTTGAATATGGGGGTATAAATCACCTGAAACCTTGAGTTCATTTTTTTTCCATAATTTAATATTTAAATTTTCTTTTTTCTTTTTTATTTGATCGTTAAGGGATTTTGAAAACTTCAAGTTATCTAGTACATCGCCTAATTTTACATTTTCAAGAGATTTTATTAAATTTATTTTAGCACCAGAGCATTTCTCCGTATTAAAATAAAAAGGGTAAAGAAAATAAGATTTATTTTTTAAGATCTTTTTTTGCAACATAAAATGACACCTTAATAATATATTTTTTAAAGATAGTTATAAAAACTCAAATCTAAATACACATTAAAAATAAAACTATTGTAATTATATCCCAACAAACGTTGTTAATAAAATAAAAATATAATTTTTTCAATGAGCTTTTTTGAAAAAGCTACTCCCAGACTAGCACAAATTTTAGGTTTTGCGCTTCATTTGTTAACCTTCATTCGAAGAATACTCATTTTATTCTTAAAAATAACAAGACATGGTACTAAACGATTTGTAATTGCGTTAAAATATGAGGGTGAAAGGGATTTTCGCTATCCATTGATAGGAAAATAAACAAAACTTAATATTTTCTTTAGTTCTTTTCTCCTTTAACTAAGTTATATTTGTTTGTATTCCTTCTACAAAAGCACCTTTTTAGGTGTTTTTTGTATTTTAATGCCAGTTAGACCAAATGGCTTTACATTCAGGTGGAAAATCAACACAACGCCCCATATCAATATATTGATGTTCAGGACCATGAAAATCAGATCCAACCGAAGCTAATAATTGATATTTATTGGCTAATGCCGCCATATTAAAAACATCATCTTTACTATGACTGCCCGAAACAACTTCCATTCCCGCCCCGCCTTGTTGTTTAAAATCATTAATTAATTTAATTAATTTAGTACGAGTCATTTTATAACGAGCAGGATGCGCAATAATGGCTTGTCCCTTGGCATCTTTAATCCATTCTAGAACCTCTTCAAGCGTTGCCCATTCGCCTTGAACATAACCTGGCTTTCCTGGTGTAATAAAATTTTTAAAGGCATGATTCATATCTTTGGCATAGCCGCCTTTAATTAAAAATCGAGCAAAATGGGGGCGGGTAATTAATCCGCCTTTTGACATTTCTAAAACAGCATTATAAGCACCTTTAATGCCTTCTTTTGCTAATTTATCTGACATTCTTTGAGCGCGTTGTTGGCGGAAGGTTCTAATTTTGTCTAAACCATTTAAGAGCATTTTATTTTGACTATCAAAACCTAATGCAACAATATGTACGGTTGTTTTTTGCCAAACAATGGATATTTCAGCACCATTAATTAATTGAATATTTTGTTTTTTTGCTTCAATCCGAGCTTCTTCAATTCCCGCTGTGGTGTCATGATCGGTTAAAGCAAGTATTTTAATGCCTTTTGTGGCGGCATATTGAACCAATTTTGTGGGGCTTAAAGTGCCATCAGAGGCGGTGGAATGGCAGTGTAAATCATGTATTTGCATAAATTTTTTTTAAGATTAATTAATAAAAATAAAAAAAGGCGCTAATTAAGCGCCTTTGTTATTTTTTAAAGGGAGTATTTATTATTTATGATGCGGGTCTGCGATGGAGTCTGCTAAAGATTCAGGCAAGAAACGTAACATTCTAATCCCAATAAAGGTAACTAATAAAGTAACAGCACAACCGCCTAGACCTAATAATAATTCAAAAATAGTAAATGAATAACTAAAGTATTCGCCATTCACGCCATCATAAAAACCACTTTCAATAATGGTTTTATCAGGAAATAATGCCATTGGGAACGCTTGTCCGCCAATTAAAATAACATAAACAAGCGCAAGACCACCCACAATAACCAAAGATGAAGCGGTAATAATCGCGCCACGAGACTGACCTAAACTAGGATGTAAAATTAAACCTAAAGGAACAATGGTTCCTAATAAGACATAACCAAACCAAAATAAGCTGGTATAAATGCCACCATTTAATAAAATAAAACTTTCATAAGCATGGTTTTCAGTAATATAAAGCCCTTGCAAATGATAGATAGTGGTCATTAAAAAAGTGGCTGCAATAAAAACAGATAATAAGCTGGCAAGACGTTGTACGATTACATCGCCTAAGTCTCTTTTTGCTTGGTCAAAAACAAAGATTAAAACCAGAATATAAATGGCAAGTCCAAAACCAAATGACATAATAATAAACCAAGGCGCAAAAATAGCGGCATCAAACCCTTGACGAGCAACAAGGAAGCCAAAGATGGATCCCGTACCTGTGGTTAATAATAAACGCCAAACAAAAGCGGTGGTGCCTGCTGCTTTATAATATTTTGCCATATTCCGATCAAGCATGGTCCAAATATAAAAACCCACAATCGCCATAAAACCTGTATATAAATAGATATTCCAAGCAAAAATAGATTTGAAATTATAATTCGTCATGGCGACAATTAAGCGATCGGGACGACCTAAGTCTAAGACTAAGACGGCTAACCCGCCTAATAAAAGGGCAATGGCGAGTAAACTAGATAATGGGGCTAATGGTTTATAGATTTTTTTATTAAAAACAGAACCAATAGAAGCAATATTTAAAGCACCTGAGGCGGCGACAATTAAGAAAATTGCAAAAACATGGGGCACGCCCCAAACAATGGAGTTACTCATTCCTGTAACCCAGTGTCCATGATGTTCCATATATAATACAGAAAGACCACCTATTCCTGCAATTACGCCAAGAATGGCTAGTAATGACCAATAATGTGGTGCTTTTAGGTCCCATTGTTTAAATTGAATTTTGCTACTCATTGCTTCCAAATTCCTAATATCAGTGAATTTAAATATTGGCGTAACGCACGCCTGTATTAAGTTTGAGATCATCTCTTACTTGGCGGGTTGCAGTATTTTTCATGGCTTTTGCGACAGCACTATCGGGATCTTTAAGATCACCAAAAATAATGGCATTATGCCCTGCTTTAGTACAAGCTTCTTGACAAGCTGTTGTCGTGTTTCCATTATCAAGACGATGTACGCAGAAATTACAAGACTCAACACAACCTTTGCCGCGAGGGGTAATCGATAATTTAACATCAACCACTTGATGAATAAATGAACGTGCTTTATAAGGACAAGCCATCATACAATAACGACAACCAATACAGCGATGCCGATCAACTAATACCACACCATCTTCACGGCGCATTGAAGCATTGGTTGGACAAACATCAACACAAGGTGGATTTTCACAATGTTGACACATCATTGGCAAAGTGGTTTCACGTTTGGTTAAATTGTCTTTTAATTTAACCGTCCGCATCCATTTTGATTTTTGCATATCCCAAAGCGTATCATCAGAACCTTCAGGTTGTTGTTGTAAATCTAAACCATTTTCATGATCACAAGCTTCAACACAATCAGTACAACCATCGGCACATTTTGCGGTATCAATCAGCATACCCCAACGAACATCCGAAGTAACCGCTTCTTTGCGAGGCTCTGCTTGTAATGTCTGATGTAAAATAACACCTGGAGCAACCGTTACAGCCGCCGCACCAATAGCTCCTTTTGTTAATAAAGAACGGCGTGCTAAATTAATTTCTTTTTGATTATCTACTGACATTATTTAGTCTCCTTTATTACCTAGTGACGTTGTTTTTTCACGAGGCACGGTTGAATGACATTCAAAACAATCTAATTTAGCCGCTACTTTTTTATGGCAGTGTGAGCAAAATTGATCTTCCGCATTAACAGGAATTGGATTATGTTTTTCATCATATTTAACATGACAAGCAATACATTTTCTTAGACTATCTGTCGTAGAACGCATGCCTTTACGAACTGTTTTATCACGTTGATGTAAAATTAAATCCATATGAATACGGCGCATTTTACTCGCTGAACGAACACAAATCGCGCCGTGTTCTCCTGCTTTTGAGTTACCCAGCCCATTATCTTCATCACCTGTTCCATGAGCGAATAAATTGCTCATAGAAAAGCTGAAAACCAATATCAAGAAAACTCGTTCTAATTGAGAAGTGAACATGTATATATATACCCAGTTTAACCTAGACCCATTTCAATATAACCTGTTGGACAAACATCCGCACAGATATGACAACCAACACAACGATCATAGTTTGTATCAACATAACGTCCTGTTGTAGAGCCTTTTTTATTGACTTTAAACACCGCATCTTGAGGACAGAAAACAACACAGTTATCACACTCAAAACACATGCCACAACTCATACAACGTTTGGTTTCTTCAATCGCTTGTTCTTCGGTATAACCTGTAATTCTTTCTTTAAAATGACCTAAAACAGCATCACCTTCAGGCACTTCTTCAGCTCTGGCAACTCGATCCGTAAATTCAAAGTGACCTAAGAAAAGATCTTTTGAACTAATGACTTCGGCAAAAGAACGATCATCATAGTTATGAATGGCAAAGTTAGCCGAATCGGTGCCACGAGTTCCTTCAACATCTTCTTCAGAATAATCAACAGGATCAAGTCCTGCTTCTTTTAATTTTTCCATTAAATCAAAATGTAAAACATCGACTTTATCACGTTTTTCAAAGTCTTTATTTTGCATATAGTGATCAATAGATTCAACCGCTTTCCAACCTTGACCAATCGCAGTGGTTAATAAATGCGGACGAATAATATCGCCTGCAACAAAATGACCTGGTTTTTTAGGAACTTGGAAGTTTTTATCTGAATCGATCAATGTTTTACCATTGTCCATTTCATCAAGTCCTGTCATATCACCAAATTGACCAATCGCTGAAACAATAATATCAGCTTCTAAAATGCGTTCGGTGCCTTCAGTTGCAACAGGTTTCATGCCTTCCATTGTACAATCACAAACTTTTAAGCCTGTCGCCCGACCATCAGCGCCTAAAATAACTTCTAATGGCATAACACCATCTTGAATATCAATGCCTTCTTGAGTGGCATCATGAATTTCATGCTCTGCCGCCATCATTTTTTCTTTGGTAAATAATGAGGTTAGAATAGAAGATTGAGGAACGGCATTGGTTGAAACACTGTCATCATGATTAATGCTACTGTCTAAAATAACATCTTCAGGATTACCTTCAGCACCTGTACCGATTCGACGAGCCACGGAGACCACATCAATAGAGGTATCACCACCCCCGATACAAATTAATTTTTTACCTGTGGCTTTCATTCGACCTTCATTGAAAGCTTTTAGAAAGGCAACACCTGTGACACAGTTTGAAGCTTCTTTCCAACCATCAATAGGTAAATCACGCCCTGCTTGACAACCTAATGCCCATAAAATGGCATCATAATCATTTTCTAAATCAGCAATTTTAATATCATTACCGACGCTAACGCCTGTTTTGACTTCAACGCCCATATCAATAATACGTTGAATTTCACCTGCTAAACTGTCTCTTGGAATACGATAGTTAGGAATCCCATAACGCGCCATTCCGCCTAATTCAGGATCACGTTCAAAAACAGTCACAGCATGACCTAAACGACGTAATTGGTAAGCGGCTGAAAGACCCGCAACCCCGCCACCAATAACAGCAACTTTTTTACCTGTATCGGCACCCGATTCAAAACCATAACCTGCGGTTAAAGCATTATCACCAATAAACTGTTCAACCGCATTGATACCTACGGTATCTTCAACATCATTACGGTTACAACCATCTTGACAAGGTGCTGGACAAACCCGACCCATCATAGAAGGAAAAGGATTGGCATTGGTTGAGCGACGGAACATATATTCTTGCCACGCCATATCACCTGATGGTTTTTCTTGTCCACGACCAATGGCTAACCAACCTCGAATATCTTCACCAGAAGGACAACTTCCTTGACAAGGTGGTGTTTTATGAACGTAGGTTGGACATTTATGTGATTTATCAGCATCAAAAATTTGCTCTGAGAAATCATCCCATTCCGTATCGCCTTCATCAAATCGACGCCACGTTATTTCTTTTTTCATGTCTTCACTTGAAGTTGCCATTGAACTTATCCCCTTAACAAAATATTAAGTTTTCTGATTTAAATTATTAAACCAATGATTAAATTTTAATAAAAAAAGCGTTTATGTATCGCTTTCTTCCGCTGAATTTTCTTCATCATCGTCACTTTCTTCCCCTGTTAAGATGATGGCATTTGAAACTAATTGATGGACACTCACCATCATAAACATATCAAAACCATAGTATGGTAATGTTTTGGTAAACTGACTTTTACAAATTGCACAAATTGCGGCTAAATGAGTCACCCCTTTATCTTCAACAACATCTCTTAACGCGGTCATTCTAGGTAAAGCGCCTTTAACTCGAATTTCCATTAAATCATCAGTTAAAATACCGCCACCACCACCACAACAAAAAGTTTGTTCTAAAATGGTTTCTTCTGCCATATCAACATAATTATTACAAACGGCTTTAATAACTTGACGAGGCGCGGTGAATTGACTGCCTGGATCTTCACCAATTCGAGTGGCTCGAGCAACATTACAAGAATCATGGAAAGTCAGTGTCATATCATCATTTCTTGATTTATCTATATTCAAAGTTCCTTTTTCTAACTCTGCAATGGTAAATTCAAGAATATGTTGAGGAATTGGATAATTTTTATCTAAGAAATCAAAAGGTCCCGCTAAGGTATTTAAGAAAGCATAACCAACCCGCCAAGCATGCCCACATTCACCAAAAACAATTCGCTTAACACCCAGTTCTAAAGCCGCTTCACGAATTCGCATTGAAATTCGTCGCATATTTTCATAACTGCCAATAAACATGCCAAAGTTTGCCCCTTCTGAGGCATAGGAACTCATTGTCCAAGTAACACCTGCTTCATGGAAAACTTTAGCGTAACCAATCAGACCATCAATATGAGGTTCGGCAAAAAAGTCAGCCGAAGGCGTAATTAATAAGATATCGGAGCCTTTAACATCACAAGGAAATTTAACCGCAACCCCTGTTTCATCAAAGACATCTTCCTCTAAGCCTTCAAGGGTATTAAATAAGGCGGGACCTGGTAAACCTAAGTTATTACCAATTTTAAGTAATTTACCAATAATTTCATTACAATATTTTTGACCAATGCCAATGCGATCTAATATTTCCCGAGCCGCCATTGAAATTTCGGCGGTATCAATACCATAAGGACAAAAAACAGAACAACGACGACATTGTGAACATTGATGAAAATAACTATACCAATCATCAATCACTTCTTCTGTTAAATCAACGGCACCCACTAGTTTACGAGTTAATTTAAATTTACCAAAAAAAGTAAAATAACGGCGATAAACACTTCTTAATAAATCTTGGCGAGCAACAGGCATATTTTTAGGATCAGCTGAACCTAAAAAGTAATGACATTTATCAGTACAAGAACCACATTTTACACAAGAATCAAGGAATACTTGTAATGAGCGATATTTACCCAGCAAATCTCCCATCGCTTCAACTGTTTTTTCTTTCCAGTCGGGTTGTAGTTTAAAATTATCATCTTCATCTAAACCTTGATAATCCAAAAACTCTTGAAACTTTGCTTTTGATTTATATGGGGCACTATGCGACATCACACCTGGTTTTAAAGTAGGTACTTCAATATGCTCATTTAATTTAGGTGTATCAAACTTTACTTTTGCCATTCTTCTATTATCTCTATATAAAACAATCAGTATTCATTAATTATTCTTCGAATTTTTTTGCCCAGTTCACAATATGTCGCTGTTCACGGGGATTATCTACTTGATTACGGGTTGGACTGAAGAATACACCCACGCTATGTATTAATTTACTATATGGGAAAATAACCATTAGAATAATAACTAATAGTAAATGTACCATTAGCATAAAATCATGGGGAATCTCATTTGCAAAATTAAAACCTAAAACCCCTTCATTAAAAAACTCATGAACGCCGTAGACATCAGGATGAAAGGTACTTGTAAATGACATTAATGTACCTGTAAAGGCAATCATAAAGATTAAAATAAGCATTAAATAATCCGATGGATTACTAATATAACGTACTCGATCAACAAAGATACGTCTTACCATTAATCCCGCTAAACCTGCCATCATAGCAAAAGCAGCATAGCGTCCAACAGACTGAACAACTAAAGTGTCTAATGGAAAAAAGGGTTCTATAAAATAACGACTATGACGAATAAGAACTAAAAACATACCAAAATGAAATAGATAACCAAATATCCAAGTCCATTTTGAACCTTTAAAAAGGCTTTCAAAAAAAGCGACTTCCCTAAATAATCTTAATGCAACACCAAATTTTGTTTTGGGTGCAGGTGTTGTTGCAATTTTTAATGGTGCAGGCACTCTGGCATACTGGATTATTTTAAGCCCTAAACCCACAATAAGTATCATTGTTGCCGCATAGAATAACAGGGTATATAAAACTGTTAGAAACATTGACCAAAAACCTCAAATTACAACTTAAGAAATTAAACGTTAAAATAACCAGTTATTTAATCGTAAATAACTGATTAAGAGACTGCTTAGATACAACCTGTAGGTTTAGGTAATCCAGCATAACGACAAGCTTGTTTACCAGGACCATAAGGAAATAGTGAATATAAATATTTGCTATTGCCTTTTTCTTTACCTAATTTTTTACCCACTGCTTTTGTTAAGACCCGAACGGCAGGCGCAATTTGATATTCTTCGTAGTATTCACGTAAGAAATTAATAATATCCCAATGCTCATCTGTTAGCTCTAAATCATCTTGAGCAGACATAACATCAGCAATTGCAGGGATCCATTCATTTAAATCTTCTAAAAATCCTTCTTCATCTACTTCAAATTGTTTACCGTCAGCTTCAATTGTAGCCATTTTATATTCTCCAGTTGTTTAAGTTAAATCTGTTTGAGTTCAAAGCCAAGCTTGAACTTTATCATTCGATGCTGCAAGCTCAACGAAACCTGCATAATCAACCATTTCAATACCTTCAATTACTTTGTCTTGTGATAAGCCTCGTAATTTAAGATCAGCACTGAGTACAAAAACTTTTCGAGTTCCTGTTGCTGCTTTAAGTGCGTCGGAATTTGTTGTTCCTTGCATTGCGCCATAAACACCATCTTCAATTAATAAGATGCTGCTGCCTTCTTTTGCATAATCAAGACAAATACTTAATGAATTTTTTTCAAAAGGCGATTTGTTTACTGTATGTAATGTTGTCATATCAATACCTTTTAAATTAGAAATTAAAGAGCACGTCTTGTGCATCCATTAAATCAGCAAGTTCAGCGCGACTAACCACAGAAATTGAGTCTTTTTCTGCCCAATCTTCGTCTTCATCTTCCCATTTTAAGGGCATTAAATCATCAATAGTTAAACCGCGAGCTGCTAAAGATTCTTTTTCAACATACAGTTTATTAATATCGTAATCACCTAATGCTTTATAAATGGGTGAAAAGTTCTTTTGATCAGCTTCGCTGTTATCTTGCCCCTTCATGAGCTGATAAACACCATCATCAATAAAAGCAAGACTGACATCTTGATCAAAAGCGGCCCCAATAAGAACCACTTCAAGTGATTCAAGTGCATAAACGGTTCCATAAGGAGCGCGTCTATTCACATACATGAATTTTTTAATTGACATATTTTACTCCTTAATCACCAAAGACCATTAAACGATCAGATTGTACAGCCGCTTCAATTAACTGCCCTAAACCCGAAATATGGAAAGGCGGTTGAATATTGGTGGCATCTTTTGAGTTACTTTTTGCTTCACGGTCATCAACAATACCCCGACGCTGTGCAGCAGCAACACAAACAACTAAATCTAACTCGTGTTCTTCTGCAAGTGCCACCCAGCGATTAACAATATGTCGATCATCTTGAGGAGGACTGGTTAAACGGGTGCTGTTATTAACCCCGTCATGGTAAAAAAAGATCCGCATGATTTCATGACCATTATCAAGTGCTGCTTTTGCAAACAAATATGCGGTATCTGCTGCTTGATGTTGATAAGGTCCTTCATTAATTTGAATTGCAAACTTCATTTGCTATTTAAACCCCGTTCATTAAATTGGCTAAAAATTATGATTCAATTAACCTCAATTGAATCATAATTAACGACTAAATTAATTGAGTATTAGAAACGAATATGAGCAGATGCATTTAAGTTTGCCCGTCCGCCACGCCAATTATCAATATGATATTTAGTAAAAGGAAGCCCTGTTTTTTCAAAAAACCGGGGCCAGCCAATACGTTCAGCCCATTCGCCCATACGTTCCCAATCTTTGGCATCTTCTTTATAAGCTTTTAAAATTTTCAGAACAACTTCTGAAACTTCAGGCCAACGTGGTGGATTATTAGGAATACCCGACGCGACTAATTTATGGAAAGTCGGTTTTGAACGAGCATTTGAGTTTTTACCGCCAACCCAAATAGCAAATTTAGAATGTTCTGGATCATTGATTTGCATCGGTGGGCAAGGAGGGAAACAAGCACCACAACAAATACATTTCTTTTCGTCAACTTCTAAAGACGGTTTACCATTTACCATGGCAGGACGAATGGCAGCAACAGGACAACGTGCAACAACTGTTGGACGTTCACAAACTTTACCAACTTGTTCATGATCAATTTTAGGTGGTTTAGTATGCTGAATATTAATCGCTATATCGCCTTGTCCACCACAGTTAATTTGACAACAAGAGGTTGTCATACGAACCCGATTTGGCATTTCTTCATGAGTAAACTCATGATATAGATCATCCATCAATGCTTTAACAGCACCTGATGCATCCGTTCCAGGAATATCACAATGTAACCAGCCTTGGGTATGTGAAATCATAGAAACAGAGTTACCTGTTCCGCCAATTGGAAAACCTTCTTCGTTTAACTTAGCAATTAATGGTTTTACTTTTGCTTCATCAGCCACCATAAACTCAATATTTGAGCGCACAGTAAAACGAACAAAACCGTCCGCAAATTCATCTGCAATATCGGTTAATTTACGAATGGTATAAACATCCATTTGGCGTTGAGTACCCGCACGAACAGTCCATACTTCATCGCCACTAAGTGCGGTATGATGTAACACACCTGGGCGAGGGCGGTTATGGTGTTTCCACTTACCGTAATTTGCCTTTAGTGTTGGATGTAAAAATTTATCCATTTCTGGTACACCCGTTTCATCGGGCATACGTGGTGCTTCAGCCATACAAACCTCCAAAATCTTTATTTTCAAAAAAAGTGGCTAAAAATAGCCACTCAATAATTTATACTTTAACTAACCTGCTTGACGTTCGTTCCATTTAGCAGCTTCTTCATCCCAATCATCACTACGGAAATAAGGATTCGTACGTGGGTTGCTGATCATATGAGGATCAACTTCAAGTCCAACGCCTTCTAAGAAGTTAGTTAAACCAATACGGTCAATCATTTCGCCTGTGCGTTCATGCTCAAGGGCATTATCAGCAAAGAAGTCTAAAATTTCAGTGGCTAATTCTTCTAACCATTCTAAGTCTTCATCCGTTTCCATTTTATGGAAAGGAACAATCACCGTTCCCATTAAATCGCCAATTTTTAAAGTCCGCTTGCCACCACAAAGTAAGCTAACGCCTTTATCATCACCTGGAGAAAGCGCAATATTCATTACATTGATACAATGCATACAACGTACACAGTTTGGATTATCAATGGCAATGGTATCATCATCATTTAAGGTGATTGCTTGAGTTGGGCAACGTGTCACAACATTATCAATAACGTATTTACGTCCTCGATCAGCAACAAATTGTTTAACCGCTTCAACATCAATTTTAATATCATCACGCCAAGTACCAATGGTTGCTAAATCAGCACGTTGTACTGAATTGACACAATCATTAGGGCAACCTGAAACTTTATATTTGAATTTATAAGGTAATGCAGGACGATGCATGTCATCTAGCGCATTATTAACTAAAGCCCGCATTGTTTTGCCTTCATCAAGACAGGAGTTTTCACAACGTGCAGCGCCAACACAAGACATACCTGTGCGAACAGCAGGACCCGCGCCGCCCATATCAAAACCCAATTCATTAAGTTTATCAAAAGCAGGTTGGACATTAGCTGTGGTACAACCTTGGAACATAATGTCACCAGATTGACCATGAAAAGCAATTAAACCAGAACCAAATTCTTCCCAAATATCACACATATCGCGCAATGTTTGAGTATCATAATGCATTCCTGGAGGTGGCATAATGCGTAAGGTATGAAATTCTGCAGAAGCAGGATAAACATATTCATCATTCTCATCTCTTAATTCTGAGAAACGAGGAATAACACCACCACCATAACCAATAACACCAACAGTTCCGCCTTTCCAGTAACCTTTCTTGGTTTGATATGAAGCTTCAAGCTGACCCATTAAGTCAACCATCATATCATTGTCATTTGCTAATCTTTTTAAACCTGTTACAAAACTCGGCCAAGGACCACTTTCTAACTGGTCTAACATTGGCGTGTCATATTGTTGTTTTGCCATTTTCTTTTCTCCAAAATATTTAACGGACTTATGTGAATTATTTTTTACATAAGTAAATTTAATTATCCAATAAAATTAATTAAATTTTTCTACGCACGAATTCTAGACGCTTTTGTATTATTTTTGTAGCTCTTCTGATGGGATGTAAAAAACCTACCCATTAGAGATATTTTTAAAAACATGAGCAGCGGCAGTGATTGTTTTGTCCAAGTCTACTTGTTGATGAGCGGATGAAACAAATCCCGCTTCAAAAGCAGAAGGCGCCAAATAAATGCCTTCTTTTAACATGCCATTAAAAAAAGCAATAAATTGATTTTGATTACAAGCCGAGGATTCGGCTAAATTAGTGACTTGTTTAGTTTCTGTAAAAAATAATCCAAACATGCCACCCATTTGATTTGCCGTCATTGCAATTCCCGCCTTATCCGCTTCGGCTAAAATCCCTTTAACAAGTAGGTTGACTTTTTTGGATAAATTTTCAAAGAAACCTGCTACAGAAATTAATTCCAGATTTTTCAATCCTGCCGCCATTGCAATTGGATTACCCGATAAAGTCCCTGCTTGATAAACAGCGCCCAAAGGAGAGATGTGTTGCATAATTTCAGCTTTACCACCAAAAGCGCCCACAGGCATTCCGCCTCCAATCACTTTACCTAACGTTGTTAAATCAGGTTTTACCTTATAAATACTTTGCGCTCCGCCCAATGCCACTCGAAATCCAGTCATCACTTCATCAAAAATTAACACCGTACCATATTGATCACATAAATCTCTTAATCCTTGTAAAAACCCCTCTTTTGGTAAAATACAATTCATATTACCCGCAATCGGTTCAACGATAATACAAGCAATATCATTGCCATTTTTTTCAAAACAAGCGGCAACTTGTTCAAGATTATTAAAATCAAGGGTAATGGTTAATTCTGCTAAAGCAGCAGGAACACCAGGGGAACTTGGTTCTCCAAAAGTTAAAGCGCCAGAACCCGCCTTGACTAATAAACTATCTGAATGACCATGATAACAACCATCAAATTTAATAATTTTATCTCTTTTAGTATAACCTCGTGCCAAACGAATGGCGCTCATGGTCGCTTCTGTCCCTGAACTCACCATCCGTACCAACTCAATACTCGGCATTAATTCAGTGACTTTTTTTGCCATTAGCGTTTCAAGTTCAGTCGGTGCACCAAAAGATAAGCCATTGGATAACACGGCTTGAACTGCTTGAATAACTTCAGGATGTGCATGTCCTAAAACCATCGGTCCCCAAGAACCCACATAATCTATATATTTTTTTCCTTCGGCATCATATAAATAAGCCCCTTGGGCTTTTTCTATAAAAATAGGATGACCACCCACGCTTTTAAAAGCGCGAACAGGTGAATTTACACCACCAGGAATATATTGTTGTGCTTGCTTAAAAAGCGTTTGAGATGTTGTCATTGATTTTCCTCGAAACAGGTTTGATATAATTTGACTTGGTTGATTTGATTTTGATTGGCAAAAAGCCCACCAACGACCGCTAGAAGTTGCGCTCCGTGTTGGACTAATAATTGTCCATTTTGAGGCGTTATTCCGCCAATGGCGACAATTGGAATGGTTATTTTTTGGCTTGCTTGTTGTAATATCTCTAAGGGAGCTAAACAGGCATTGGGTTTGGTATTAGATGGAAAAAATCGTCCAAAAGCGATATAATCGGCTCCCTGCTGTTGTGCTTCTAATGCTAATTCAAGCTGGTTATAACAGGAAATACCAATAATGGCTTGTTTACCCAATTGTTGCCGCGCCATTTGATAAGTGGCATCTGTTTTTCCTAAATGAACGCCATTAGCGCCTATTTTTTTCGCTAAAACAACATCATCATTAATAATAAAAGGCACTTTATATTGCTGGCAAAGTTTTAAAAGTTGCTTTGCTTGTTTTTCCTTTTGTTGCAAATTTGCTATTTTATTTCGATACTGTAATAAGCTAATTCCCGCCTTTAAACATTGTTCAACTTTTTGCTCTAAATTAAGCACATTATCGGTAATTGCATAAATGCCAGATTGAAATTTAGCGTTTATCACGTTCAATCATGGCATAAGCTGAATGATTATGAATGGATTCAAAATTTTCAGCTTCCACTTTGTAAGCAAAAATTCGAGTTTCTTGGTTTAATCGTCCTGCAACATCCCTTACCGCATCTTCAACAAATTTAGGATTATCATAAGCCCGTTCAGTGATCATTTTTTCATCTGAACGCTTTAATAGACTATAAAGTTCACTCGATGCTTCGGCTTCCACCATTTCAATTAAATCTTCTAACCAAATAAATTCATCAGTTTGTACTTCAATAGTGACATGAGAACGTTGATTATGCGCGCCTCGCTCAGAAATAGATTTAGAACAAGGGCATAAACTGGTAACGGGAATAACAATACGAATTGAAAGTTGGGGTTGTTTATTTTTAACATGTCCAATCAGACTGACATCATAATCCATTAAACTTTGTACACCCGAAACAGGGGCTGTCTTATTAATAAAATAGGGGAAAGTCATTTCAATATGAGCTTCTTCTGATTCTAATTTCTCAACGGTTTCCAATAACATTTCTTTAAAAGATTCAAGGGTGATTTCTCGTTCATGATTATTGAGAATTGCCACAAAACGAGACATATGAGTGCCTTTAAAATGCTGCGGTAAAAACACCGTCATATTAAAATTGGCAATGGTATGTTGAAGTCCTTCTGAACGATCTTTAATACGCACTGGGTGACGAATATCTTTAATTCCAACCCGATCAATGGCAATTTGACGGTTATCAGCACTACCTTGTACATCTTCAATGTTTTTTGTGGTCATATTAAGCTTTAAAATAAGAAATTCGCGCTATTATCGCTTATTTTTTCAACATTATGCAAATCCAAAATCCAATAACAACTTAAAATTTAATAACCATCTTCAGTACCCCAATTATCATCGCCACTTTCACTCGGTATCCCTCCTGCTAATCGAACTAAAGCAGCATTCATTGCATCAGGAGCGGTCATAATTGTCATAAAACTACCTTCACCCGCCATCCTAGTATCGGGATAAGCTAATGCAATTCTAAAACGAGGATGAAGCGCTTCAACAACGCCTTTATAAACAATCATTTCATAAGGAAAATGAGCCGTATGCTTTAATTTATAATGATCAATTAAATTCATTAAAACAGTATCTGCACCCGCTCCTGCTAGAATACTAACCCCATAAATCGTAATATCCTTACCTGGAATATCAATACGATACACTTTTTTAGTTTCCCCTCGACCTTCTTTAAATCCTTGTTCAATCGTTTTAATCGCATCTTGGTGATTACTAAATTTACGAATATTTAAATGATCATCAAAATATTCCATACCAAAGGCATAATGATAACGAAATAATTTTTGTTTTGTTAAACCCCGTCTCGATCCAAAGGTTCTTTTTCGACCTAATGCATTCACTAATTTACCATCTAATCCTGATAAATCTTCTTTTATTCGATAAGCATAACCAAAATAAAGCGGATTAGTATAAGAAACTTGTATCGCAGGGGATGTATTCGTAATCGCGACCCTTAAACCTGCTAAATAAGCGGCATTTTTATTTCTTTTTACCATTTTTTTCAAACTATCATTTGTAAAAACAATGACTTGGGTTTTTCTAGAAGGTCGATAATTACCAATAACATCAAATCCTTCTTTTGTTAGACGAGATTTAACTTCATTGGCAACTTTTGCCATATTGGAACCATGAATATCAGCTAAATAAAAAGGTTTATGCCTTTGTGCAGCAAAAGAACTCGTTGAGAAAAGAACAACGGACAGTGTCAGCAAT
>Ga0256847_1000777_pt1 | contig 18468 bp, 19 predicted proteins | sample TeddybearmetaG_FD_189099 | JGI IMG/M metagenome (GOLD analysis project Ga0256847, IMG submission 189099) | Hydrothermal vent microbial communities from East Pacific Rise, Pacific Ocean - Teddybear | ecosystem: Environmental > Aquatic > Marine > Hydrothermal vents | place: Pacific Ocean: East... | reverse complement strand
GTTTATATTTGTGACGGGTGGTGTGGTATCTTCGTTAGGCAAAGGAATTGCAGCTGGCTCTCTAGCGGCGCTTTTGGAGTCGAGAGGGCTCAAAGTAACGCTTCTTAAACTCGATCCCTACATTAATGTTGATCCTGGAACCATGAGTCCTTTCCAACACGGTGAAGTGTTTGTCACGGAAGATGGAGCAGAAACGGATCTTGATCTTGGTCATTATGAACGTTTTATTCGAACTAGAATGGTTCAATCCAATAATTTTACCACGGGTCGTGTGTATGCCGATGTGATCCGTAAGGAGCGCAAAGGCGAATATTTAGGCGGTACGGTTCAGGTTATTCCTCATATAACCGATGAAATTAAAAGCAAGGTGATTAAAGGTGCTGGTGACGCTGATGTGGCGCTAGTGGAAATAGGCGGAACAGTCGGCGATATTGAGTCCCTACCTTTTCTTGAGGCGATTAGACAGCTGGGTTACGAGCTAGGAAAAGAAAATGCCTTGTTCATGCACCTGACTTTATTACCTTACATTGCAGTGGCGGGAGAGCTTAAAACTAAACCCACTCAGCACTCTGTTAAGGAACTCCGCTCGATTGGTATACAACCTGACATCCTTATTTGTCGCTCTGATCGCAATATACCTTCAGCAGAAAAAGCCAAAATTGCTCTCTTTACCAATGTAGACGAGAAGGCAGTCATTTCACTACAAGATGTTGATAGCATTTATAAGATCCCCGCTATTTTAAATGCACAAGGACTAGAAAGAATAATTTCCGAGAGATTTAAACTTGATGAACAATCGGTTGATCTGACCGAATGGGAAAAAGTCTTATACGCAGAAGCTAATCCTAATGGCGAAGTACAAATCGCGATGGTGGGCAAGTACATGGATTTAACGGAAGCCTATAAATCACTCATTGAGTCGCTAAAACACGCAGGTTTACAAAATCGCCTGACGGTAAATATTGATTTTATTGATGCGCAAGATATAGAGAAAAAAGGCGTAGGAATGCTAGATAATTGCGACGCAATTTTAGTCCCCGGAGGTTTTGGTGAACGGGGAGTTGAGGGCAAAATACTCTCTGCAGAGTACGCACGTACCAATCAAGTCCCATATCTTGGCATTTGCTTGGGTATGCAAGTCGCCGTCATCGAATTTGCTCGTAATTGTGCGAATCTGGAAGGCGCGCATAGCACGGAATTTTGTAGCAGTTCTAAAGCACCAGTCATTGGCTTGATTACCGAGTGGATTAACAAAGATGGGTCCATTGAACAACGTAATAAAGACTCTGATCTGGGCGGTACGATGCGTTTGGGTGCCCAACCAGCAACTCTCATAGATGACTCGAAGCTTTCGACAATCTACGCGAGCAATGAGATTAACGAGCGGCATCGTCATCGTTATGAAGTGAATGAGAATTACGTTCCACAGATGGAAAAAATGGGTTTAAAAATTTCAGGTCGATCAAAGCTGAATGATTTGGTTGAAACCATTGAACTACCCGATCACCCTTGGTATATCGGCGTACAATTTCACCCTGAATTTACCTCAACACCTCGCGATGGACATCCTTTATTTACTAGTTTTATTGCCGCGGCAAAGTCCTTCAAGTTAAAAGAAGAGAGCTGATATGAAACTTTGCGGCTTTGAAGTCGGAATAGAACAACCTTTTTTCCTCATAGCGGGGCCCTGCGTTATCGAGAGTGAGCAACTCGCGATTGATACGGCTGGGTTTATGAAAGAAGTCACACAACGCCTAGGGATCCCTTATATCTATAAGTCTTCATTTGATAAAGCCAACAGATCGTCTCACCAAAGTTTTCGGGGACCGGGTTTAAACAAAGGGTTAAAAATTCTCGAGCAAGTCAAAAAACAAATAGAAGTACCGGTGCTAACAGATGTTCACGAAGACACACCGTTTAATGAAGTCGCCTCTGTGGTTGATGTGATGCAAACTCCCGCGTTTTTATGTCGACAGACTAATTTTATCCAAAAAGTGTGTGAGCCAGGTATTCCCGTAAATATAAAAAAAGGTCAATTTCTTGCACCTTGGGATATGGTGCATGTGGTCAACAAGGCTAGAGCGACGGGTAATAATAATATTCTGGTATGCGAACGAGGCGCGTCTTTCGGCTATAATAACTTAGTATCGGATATGAGAAGTTTAGCGGTGATGCGGGAGACTAATGCTCCAGTTGTTTTTGACGCAACCCATTCAGTGCAGTTACCAGGCGGCCAAGGGAGTACTTCTGGAGGCCAAAGAGAACATGTGCCTGTATTGGCTCGTGCCGCTATTGCAGCAGGTGTCTCTGGCTTATTTATGGAATCGCACCCTGACCCATCAAAAGCAAAAAGCGATGGCCCCAATTCATGGCCGATGGATCAAATGGAAACGCTATTAAAAACATTGCAATCAATTGACCAAGCGGTAAAAAGAGATGGCTTAGTCGAAACAACAATGCAGTAGAGGTCAAGTTAATGAGTAAAATTGTTGAGATCATCGGTAGAGAAATATTAGATTCTCGTGGAAACCCAACCGTTGAAGCAGACGTGATTTTAGAGAGCGGTGTGATGGGAACTGCATGTTCCCCCTCTGGAGCGTCAACCGGTTCCAGGGAAGCTCTAGAATTAAGGGACGGCGATAAGTCTCGATACATGGGTAAAGGTGTCTTAAAGGCGGTAGCTAACATTAATGATAAAATTGGACCATCACTCATTGGGCAAGAAGTCGATCAACAACCACTGCTCGACCAAATTATGCTCGATCTTGACGGCACGGAAAACAAGGAAGGCTTAGGCGCTAATGCTATTTTGGCGGTTTCCTTAGCGGCGGCCAAAGCTGCAGCAACAGAAAATAAAAAACCACTCTATCAACAAATCGGCACCGGCAGCCTGTTACCGGTACCCATGATGAATATTATTAACGGCGGAGAACATGCCGATAACAATGTGGATATACAGGAGTTTATGATTCTGCCGGTTGGCGTCGCTAGTTTTTCTGAAGCGCTTCGTTGTGGCGCTGAAATATTTCATACACTCAAATCGGTTCTTAACGCCAAAGGACTTAATACCGCAGTAGGTGATGAAGGCGGTTTTGCACCAGACTTGGGATCAAATGAAGAGGCCTTACAAGCCATTGCAGAAGCAGTAGAAAAAGCAGGTTACAAATTGGGCGAAGAAGTGTTTTTAGGATTAGATGTTGCAAGCTCTGAGTTTTATGTTGACGGAAAATATGAATTGGCGAGCGAAGGTAAATCCCTCACTTCTGATGAATTCGCCTGTTATCTTGAAGACTGGGTTAATCGATATCCAATTATTTCGATCGAAGATGGCATGGATGAAGGAGATTGGGACGGTTGGAAAATACTCACCGAAAAACTCGGTGATCGAATTCAACTAGTTGGAGATGACTTGTTTGTCACTAACACGAAAATACTAGCGGAAGGGATCCAAAAGAAAATTGCCAACTCCATTTTGATCAAAGTTAATCAAATTGGCACCCTAACCGAAACCCTAGCGGCGATTGATATGGCGCATCAAGCAGGTTACACCGTTGTTGTTTCTCATCGAAGTGGCGAAACCGAAGATACTACTATTGCAGATTTAGCGGTTGCGACTAATGCCGGACAAATTAAAACAGGTTCCTTATGTCGGAGCGACCGAGTGGCAAAGTACAACCGATTACTACGCATTGAAGAACAGCTTGGAGACGCCGCAATTTATCCTGGGAAAAAAGCATTCAATTGCTTTTAGGCCCGCTTTTTTTAGGACCTTCACTTAATAGGCATGGCTAAATTTATTTCGACAGTTTTGATCATTCTAATCCTTTGGATCCAGTATCATATTTGGTATGGGAAAAAGGGGCGCCAACAACTGTCAGAATTAGAGGTAAAAATTGCTGAACAAAAAGAGTTTAACCATTCTTTGGCGGCGCAAAACCAGCATTTGAAACATGAGATCTATTTGATGAGAAATAATCCGAAAGTTCTAGAAGAAAAAAGTAGAGAGCAATTGGGGTTGATAAAAAATGGAGAGATTTTTTATCGAATAATACCTAGTGATAACAATTGAGGTCGAGTGAGACCCAATAATTCTAAATAGATTAGAAGGAGTTAGAGTTCCATGCCAGATAAAAACCTAGACCTTTCAAATGTGAAAGGTGGTGTTGCGATTCTTCCAGCCGCGGGGAAAGGTCAGCGCTTTGAAAATGATTTAGCAAAACAATATCAACTGATTAATGGTGTTCCGGTGCTGGCACACACCATTAATTTGTTCTTAAATAATGATGACATTGAAAAAATTGTTCTAGTGGTTTCTTCAGATGACCGCGAATATCAAAAGCTAGCTTGTGTCGAAGACAAAAACATTATTATTATCGATGGGGGCGAACAGCGTCAAAATTCGGTCAGCAATGCTCTCCGGTTCTTGTATGACAATGAGCTACCAGATGAAACAGCCGTGCTAGTACATGATGCAGTCAGGCCATGTTTAAGTCGCGCGGATTTCAATAAACTTATGGCTGCTTATTCGAATAAAAAAGGGGCTTATTTTTTGGCCGAACGAGTATCAAATTCACTGAAAAAACTGGATCAAGATCTTAACGTGATTGAAAATGTTGCTCGCGAAGATGTGGTCAATGCTTTAACGCCTCAAATGGCTCCATTCATAACGCTAAAACAAGCCTATTCAGCGACCAATTTAGCGGGACTGACTGTTACTGATGAAGTAGCTGCACTTACCAATGTTGATATTGAAGTGACCGCGATAATAGCGTCTGACTTAAACCCAAAAATTACCTATCCTCGAGATCTAGAAATAGTGCAATATATTTTCAATCAGCGAAATTCTTGATCGACTAAGGATAACTCAAAATATGAATTCCGATAGAATCCAGGGTGAGCAATGATTAGAATAGGACATGGTTATGATGTTCATGCTTTTGGTGGTGATCGGCCATTGATTCTGGGTGGAGTTAATATCGATAATCATATTGGCTTGATTGCGCATTCAGACGGCGATGTGGTTTTACATGCTGTTTGTGATGCATTGTTAGGTGCTATGGCGTTAGGGGATATAGGCAATCATTTTCCAGATACCGAAAGTCGTTATAAAAACATTTCTAGTCGTGAGTTATTAGTTCAGGTATACCAGCTGGTTAAAAAGGAGAGTCATTTACTCAGCAATCTGGACATTACAGTTATTGCTCAATCGCCACGTTTATCAAATTATATTGAAAAAATGAAAACATGTATTGCGAATGATTTGGAAACAGAACCTAACCGGATAAATATCAAAGCAACAACGACAGAAAACCTGGGTTATATCGGACGTAAAGAAGGAATAGCAGTTCATTGTGTTTGTCTTTTACAAGCCGAGTAATAAGGAAAATGTCGACCGAAACAGACTTCTCTGAAAAATTGAGAACCCTTACAAGAGTTTATCCAATACCGACGTTGTCGGCAGAGTTAAGAACTCACGCTAGAGATTTTAAGGTTAATGAAATTTTACCTTTTACCCCGAGCGGCTGCGGAGAACATCTGTTTTTACAAATTGAAAAAATTAATGCTAATACGGAGTGGGTTGCTAAGCGGTTGCAGAGGGTATTTGGCTTGTCCTCACGAGAAATTGGATATGCAGGAAAAAAAGATCGCCATAGCATTGCCAGGCAATGGTTCAGTCTTCATCTTCCAGGAAAAGAAGTTGAATTGGATACAGCGGATTTGAATATTACTGAGCCGCAGGAATTCAAAATACTAAAGGCGATTCGACATAATAAGAAATTGAAAACAGGAAGTGTAAAAGAAAATCAGTTTGAAATAGTACTAAGAAATATTACTGGAAAAATAGATAGCCAGAATATCGAAAAAATATCTAAACAGGGTGTGCCTAATTATTTTGGTTATCAACGCTTTGGTTTTGATGCTAATAATTTATTGCTGGCGGATGATTATTTATCTCAAAAAATAAAAATAAAAAATCGAAATCAACGAGGTATGATTATATCGAGCGCACGCTCATTGCTTTTTAATTTATTGTTGTCAAAGAGAATTGAGAACGGAACTTGGACACAAGTTATAGATGGTGACTGCTTAATGCTAGATGGATCTCAGTCTTATTTTGTGGCCAAGACTAGTTCAGATGAGGAACAATCACGCGTCGAATCGGGAGATGTTCATATAAGTGGGTTACTTCCGGGTCGACAAGCAAGTGATACTCAATTCAAAGCCAAACAAATAGAAGATGATATTCTTGTTCAGTATCCTGATTGGCTTGCTTCATTTCACAGGTTAAATCTAACAACCGGTCGCAGGCCTCTGCGATGTATTCCGCGAAACTTGTCAATTGAACAGAAGCAAAACCAAGCGGTGATAAAATTCAGTCTAAACAAAGGCTGTTATGCGACCTCTGTTATAAGAGAGTTGGTACAAGTAACGGATCTATCTTTGAAAATTGGCACTGAAAGCCAAAAGCAGTGAGTGAAAATTAGAAATTTGCAAACTTAGAATTCAAAAAATAAAAATAGCGGGTAACAAAATAATGAATATTTTGATCAGTAACGACGATGGTGTAGGCGCGCCTGGAATAAAAATTTTAGCTGAAACAATTAGTAAAAAAGAACAGGTCACGGTGGTTGCACCGCATAAAAATCGAAGTGCGAGTAGCGCGTCGTTAACCTTAGATGTTCCACTACGTTATCGTAAAAAAAATAACGGGTATTATTCGGTTACCGGTACTCCATGCGATTGTGTTCACATTGGTTCACACGAAATTATGCAACAAAAACCAGATATTGTTATTGCCGGTATTAATCGAGGTGCTAATTTGGGTGATGATGTTATTTACTCTGGTACAGTTGCCGCGGCAATGGAAGGACGAAATCTAGGCTATCCTGCTATTGCGGTTTCGTTGGCCAGCAGAGATTGTAATCACTATCAGGCTGCCGCTGATGTTATTGTGGAATTATTAGAGCGGGTTAAGTTGTCTAGTTTGGACTCAAATATTATTTTAAATGTGAATGTTCCTGACTTACCAAGAGACAAAATCAACGGATTTCGTTTGACGAGGTTAGGTAGTCGACATCGAGTTGATAATATTATTGGTTCGACGGATCCAAGAGGAGAATCCATCTTCTGGATTGGTCCTCCCAACAAGCCACAAGATGTAGGAGAAGGAACCGATTTCTCGGCAGTAGCTAGTGGCTACATTTCAATTACACCCTTGTTGGTGGACTTAACCGCGTATAAGAGTTTTGAACATTTAGAAGACTTAGTAGATTTTAAGTAGGCGTTTTATTAGCAAAATGTAGTGCAATCTAAATTGAGAAAACAATAATGAACTCAAATAAATTAGCCGGGATAGGCATGACCTCGCAAAGAACTCGTAGTCGACTTGTAAGTAGATTGCGAGACAAAGGTATTAAAGAAGAGTCGGTACTAGCCGCGATAGAGTCAACCCCTAGGCATATTTTTATTGATGAAGCGATGGCGCACAGGGCTTATGAAGACACAGCATTACCTATTGGTATGGGGCAAACCATCTCGCAACCCTATATCGTAGCTCGAATGACGGAAATTTTGGTAGACAGTGGAATAATGGGCAACGTGCTAGAAATTGGAACCGGCTGTGGTTATCAGACCAGTATTTTATCCAAATTGTCCTTTCAAGTTTTTACCATCGAGCGAATAGCCGCGCTGCAAAAGTTAGCCGTGGAAAGGTTTAAGGAGCTAGCTTTGAACAATATTAGTTTTAAACACGGCGACGGCTTTCTGGGTTGGTCAGTACATTCACCCTTTGACGCCATAATCGTAACCGCTGCGCCGGACAATATTCCGCCTATTTTGGTTGATCAATTGGCAGAGGGAGGAAGAATGATAATACCTATTAGTCAATCCAGTGGTGAGCAACAGTTAGTATTATTAGAAAAAACAGCAGATGGCATGACTCAGCTAGAGGTCGAAACGGTTAAATTCGTGCCATTATTGAGTGGTACGCTCTAGTGAAAATCTTTAGTCCTATCTACGAAGCTGCGCTGCGCTGGGCAAAACACAAACATGCTATTTATTACTTGGGCGTGTTGAGTTTTTTCGAATCCATCATATTTCCGATACCTGTGGATGTAATGCTCGCGCCCATGTGTTTATCGCGCAGAGACAAAGCGTGGCGCTATGCCGCCGTTGCAACCGTGACTAGTGTACTCGGCGGTATTTTTGGCTATATCATCGGCGTATACCTTGGACCCGCGATGTTAGAGCCCTTTCTCATAGACTGGGGCTTTGGCGATGCTTATGCAAAAACCCAAATTTGGTTTGGCAAATATGGCGTGTTTATGGTGTTTATCGCTGGTTTTGCTCCCATTCCTTATAAAATATTTACCATCAGCGCTGGCGCTTTGAGTCTTAATCCGATGGCTGACTTAACGCCTTTTATTATTGCCTCTTGTTTCGGTAGAGCGGGGCGCTTTTATCTTGTTGCCTACATTTTACGGCTTGGTGGCAAGAAAATGGAGGAAAAATTACATAAATCTATCGATTTTATTGGATGGGGCGTAGTAATTGTTGCAATTCTTGGCTACTTGATGTACAAATACACCCAATAGTCCATAAAACAACAAGTTAGCGCACTTTGTTAACGTTGATCATTAAGTAACATGCTACTAAGGGCATTAGATCAACACTTTTTAAGACAAATATCGCATAAAAACTTAATTTATCGGCTAGTACACTTGCTGCGGCGAACAAAAATAGCGATGTCGCACGCAACTAAAATTAATGACATGAATTTCATGTATTATAAAAGATAGCTGGTTAGAAGATTTGAAGCCGAGAAGCCCAACAAAATTTATTTTTTCAGCCGCGATGAGTTTTACGCTCATCGCCTGTTCTCATAATGCGCCGGCTCCAGTGATGGATGCGACTCTCCATCCGATACAAGTTCGATCACAACAACATAGCAGCCTAGGACAATCTCAAGCCAAACCGTACCAAAACCCTGGGCAGAGGCATTACCAAAAGCCGGATCCTTCGGTGGATACTAGTTTTGCAATTTCAGATATCCCTCGTAGTACTGAAATTATTTCCCGAAATACCGGGTTTAATGCCAGCACGAAAATTGATAATCCTACTCCGCGTACAAATACGCCGGATAAACCTTATGTACGTCTAGATTCTCAGCCAGCAACGCAACATAAAGTCAAACGCGGCGAAACTCTGTTTGCTATTGCTTGGCAGTACTCGCTCGATCGCAAAGAGTTAGCTCAAATAAATAATATAACGGGCGGCAAAATCTACCCGGGTCAACTGTTAAATTTAACTCATCGCAATTCTAGCGGCGATCTAGCTAAAATCAGTCAATCCAAGGTCTTTAACAAATCAAGATTGTTGGCATCGCTCGACAGAGATATTTTGTCTGAGGTTAAAAAGACAAAACCTATCAGTACAAGCAAATCGAAAAAAATTAGTAAAAGCGTAAAAAATAAAAAAATAAAGGCGTCAGTTAGTAGTAATTCTTCCGTAAAACAATGGCTTTGGCCGGTTAACGGACAAATCATTCAACATTTTTCCAATCGCTCAAATAACAGTAAAGGGCTGGATATCGCTGCAAAACGCGGCACTCCTGTGAGAGCAACAGCCAATGGGAAGGTGGTTTATAGCGGTAGTGGCCTGCGTGGCTATGGTCAGCTAGTCATTATTAAGCATAACGATGTTTTCTTAAGCGCATACGCGCATAACGAAAAACTTCACGTGCAAGAAAACGAATTTGTAAAAGCAGGTCAGAAGATAGCTGATTTAGGGAGTAGCGGATCTGATAAAGATAAGCTACATTTTGAAATTAGATATAAAGGAAAGCCGGTTGACCCCCTCAACTACCTTCCTAAATCTGGCCAGTTAGCTTACAGATAAATAACCAAAGAGTTTTATAAAATTATTTTGATAAAACCTAAAGTTATAATTAATAGTGACGATAACAATACAGATCGCCCTATAAATAATAAGTAGCATTATAGCTACACTAGTGTGAATCACGAGGGATTGCTGAGAGTAGTTAATCAGCGGTTTCGTTTTCTGGGATTTCGATCCCCACGGCAGAGAGAAGCGAAATGACTAAAAGTAATACAATTATAAAGAAGAACTAGACTACGAGGATACCATCGCTGAGACGATAGAAACCGAACAACCTAAGGTTTCCAAGTTATCAGATGTAAAATCTAAATCTAAAACAAGCAAACCCAAAGCTAAGGCCCCCAAAACAGCGGCTAAAGTACCTAAGAAAAGAGCGCTCAAAGACAAAAACTTTGACGCAACTCAATTATATCTTGGTGAAATAGGTGCTTCTCCACTGCTTACCGCAGAAGAAGAAGTCTACTTTACTCGCAAAGCGCGAAAAGGCTGTGAGAAATCACGAGCAAGAATGATTGAGAGTAATTTGCGCCTAGTGGTGAAAATTGCTCGAAGGTATTCTAATCGTGGACTAGCATTGCTCGATTTGATAGAGGAAGGTAATTTAGGTCTAATTAGAGCTGTTGAAAAATTCGATCCAGAACGTGGTTTTAGATTCTCGACCTATGCAACTTGGTGGATACGCCAAACGATAGAACGCGGCATCATGAATCAAACCAGAACCATTCGTTTACCTATTCATGTCGTAAAAGAACTTAATGTTTATTTACGTGCTTCGAGGGAACTCGCGCAAAAGCTCGATCACGAACCAACCGCAGAAGATATCGCGGTAGCCTTGGATAAGCCGGTAGAAACGGTTTCAAGAATGCTTAGTCTTAATGAGCGGGTTACTTCAGTAGATTGTCCAATCGGTAAAGATAATGATAAGCCTTTGCTCGAAACCATTGCGGATGAAAGAGAATGTGGTCCGTCTAATAAATTACAAGACGAAGATCTAAAACAAAGTATCGAATATTGGTTAGACCAACTAGGCTCTAAGCAAAAAGAAGTGTTAGCTAGACGTTTTGGATTGCTCAGCTATGAAGCCGCTACTTTAGAAGATGTTGGATATGAAATCGGTTTAACTCGCGAAAGAGTCCGTCAGATTCAGGTAGAAGCGTTAAGGCGATTACGTTTTATGCTAGAAAGACAAGGTTTGTCTATGTCGAGCATCTTTAGCGTATAAGATAGATATCAGAACAAGGTTAGCTCAGACAGCTAACTGATAAAGCTCTGCAATAAAAAGCGCACTAGATCAGATAAGACTGGCTATGCGTTTTTTTTGTGTTTTATTTGCAGAGAGACGAGCGCTCCCGCCAAAATAAAATCCGCCAAATTTTAATCCGGAACACTCGCCTGAATGCTAATTGCATGAATATCAGTGTCCATTAAATCACCTAGCGCCTGATAAACCATTCGATGCCGTTTAAGTGGTAGCAATCCATTGAATTTCTCACTCGAAATAACAACCGCAAAATGTCCCTTGCCAGTTTTTGCTCCAGCATGACCTGCGTGTAAATGGCTCTCATCGGTAACTTCCAGCGTGGTTGGGTTTAACGATGATTCCAGACGCATGGTAATTTCTGCAATTCTCATATGGCTGGTTTGGTTATTCATCCGCTAAGGTAGCACTTTATTAAAGGGTTTTACGGTAACAGATTGATATACTCCCGCAGCAACGTAAGGATCCTCGTTTGCCCACGTTTGAGCATCTGCCAAACTATCAAATTCCGCAACAATTAAACTGCCAGTATATCCGGCTGGTCCGGGATCAGGATTATCGATAGCCGGGTGGGGGCCAGCTAAAATTAATCTTCCTTCTTGTTTCAGTTTTTGAAGTCGAGCAACATGTGCTGTACGAGCGGCCAATCGATTTTCTAAGCTGTTTTCTTTATCTAGGCAAATAAACGCGTATAACATTATTCTTTCTCGTTGCTTACGTTCGCTTTCGACTCTGGGTTGGCATCTGTATCTTGGTTTTCTTCCTCAATCGGCAAATAACGAAATATTTTAGTCATAACATAAACAAGCAATAAAATATTGAGTCCCATTAATCCAAATAACTTGAACTTGACCCAAACGGCTTCGCTGAAGTTAAAAGCAACGTAGAGATTAAGAAAACCAAACAATATATAGCTAATGGACCATAGGAGGTTCAATTTTGACCAAAGTTCGCGGGGCGCATCTATTGGTTCATCAAGTGCCTTACCGAGCATTTCTTCAAGTAGGATTTTACCCAACACATATTGACGATATAAAAATACGATAGCCATGATCCAAATAACAACACTCGCCTTCCAAAAGATAAATACCGGATCACGAAAGATAAGTGTCATGCTACCGGCAACTAGCGTAATGCCGAGAGTCCATAGGTGAAGTTTTTCAAACTTACCGGTTAGAAGCTTAGTGCCGATGTTTTGTATCACTGTAGCGATCATCAATGCCATGACCGCGGGATACATGGGTTGTTCTTCGTTGGTCATGACGTACACACCAACAAAAATAGCAATTGGGAAAAAATCGAGGAAAAATTTCATTCAATATCCAGTTAAAAATCCGTTTTAAGACAAATCGAGCTAACGTCGAATGATACCTGCTAAATCTCGAATAGGTAAGGATCTTTTCTCTAGATTCGTATTCGAAATTCTAAAAGGTCGCATTCAGAGGATGAAAAGGTTTATTATCGCGTAGCAGTTCTAATATGCCTAACATTGCTAGGATAGACAAAAGATATGCGATACGATTTTCACTCACATACTCATTATTCAGATGGTATTCTTTCACCGTCTCAATTAGTGGAACGCGCCCATGACAAAGGCGTCGAGCTATTAGCCATCAGTGATCACGACTCTATTAGTGGTATTGCTGAAGCTAAAAAAGCGGTCTCTTTTAACGGTTTTAAATTGAAAATAGTCGAGGCAATAGAGCTTTCCGCGCAATCAGATTTTGGAGCAATCCATATCGTTGGTTTAGGCATAGACTCAAACCATTCTAAATTAGTAAAGTTGACAGAACAACAGCAACAAAAGCGCTGGGCTAGAGTGGAAGCGATGGAGCAAAAGTTTGTGAATTTAAAGGTTGAAGGCGTTTTGCGCGATCTTAAGGCAAGTTGCAAACAGGTTGTGACTCGAAGTCATGTCGCTCGATCTTTGGTCAGTCTCGGATATGCTAAAGATAATAATCAAGCGTTTAAAAAATATATCGGCAAAAAAGGGCGGGTTAAGGTTACTAACGATTGGATAGAGATGGGAGCTGCAATCCAAACGATTCAATCGGCGGGGGGATTGGCTATTTTAGCGCATCCTACTCGATACCCCATGTCGAATAGACGCTTGAGCTATTTAATAGAAGAATTTAAGATAGCTGGTGGCGATGCGATAGAGGTTTCTTATCCGAGTCTTAGTCCAGACAAGCGAGGCTGGCTAGAGGTGCAGCGGAGCAAGAATGATTTGTTAGCTTCTGGCGGATCAGATTTTCATTATCCGGATTTGAAATGGTCTGATCTTGGCTATTTTCCCAAGATAGCCGATGATACTCCGCACGTGTTGGATTTGATTAAAGATAAAATAAATGACTGAGTATTTTGATTTACATCCTGAGAATCCACAAGCAAGGCTCATTAGTCAGGCGGTAGATATTATTCAATCCGGCGGATTAATCGTCTATCCAACGGATTCAGGTTATGCCTTGGGTTGTCACATAGGTGACAAAAAAGCTCTAGATCGAATTAGACAAATTAGAAAACTGGATAAAAAGCATAATTTCACTCTGATTTGCCGTGATTTATCGGAACTCGCTAATTTTGCGAGAGTAGACAATGCTTCTTTTCGAGTGATTAAAAACCATACACCAGGTCCTTACACATTTATTTTAAGAGCTTCGCCAGAGGTTCCCAAACGACTGCAACATCCGAAAAGAAAAACCATCGGCATTAGAGTACCAGACAATCCCATCGCTCTAGCGTTATTAGAGAAACTAGGTGAGCCGCTAATGAGTACCAGCCTGATTATGCCGGATGATCAGTACACTCTAGTGGATGAAGATGAGATAGAAAAAAAACTCGACGGAAGAGTGGATTTAATTATTCACGCGGGCCATACCAGTGATATACCAACCACGGTAGTGGATATGACGGATGGATTTCCTCAAATAATGAGGCGTGGCGCTGGCAATCCGGAGGAATTTGAGTACTGACTTTGTTATCCCCTCTTTACGAATAGGGGTTAGGGGAGATTTAGATTGCAATCAAATCATCATTGTATATAATTGCCGGCTCCAATCGATAGAGACTTTTTAACCCTTCTCTACTACCAATCGATTGGCTCAAGTTTCAAAAAGCCAGTGTGATGGAATTGGTAGACATAGGGGATTCAAAATCCCCCGCCTTCGGGTGTGGCGGTTCGAGTCCGCCCACTGGTACCATATTAAGATTGCTTTAAAGCCTTGTTTTTACAGGGCTTTTTTGTGTCTGGCGTTTGAGATTCCTATCTGGTCATTTAATCATAATTTCTTCCTGTGCATTTCCTGTGCAGAAGGGTCGTAAATGATTGTTCATAGTTGTTGGTGATTGTAAGAGCTTTTCCTATTGGAGCATGTGGGGTATTGGATGGTTAGCTATGGTTTGAGGTGAGATTTCCTGTCTTTCTACTGTCTGATGGATTGGATATTTAAGAGGGCGTTTGGGGCGTGATTTGCTGGATAAAAAACGTTTTCAACCAAACAATACTCAAAACAATCGCTACGCTTATGGGGCAGACTCTATGAAAACAATCGCTGTGAGTTATCTCATCAACCAACCCAGCAACAGGAACGGCAGATGAGAAGGTTTAAATCTCAACATCATGCGCAACGATTTTTATCTAGTCATGGTGTTGTAAATAATTTATTCCGAATTGGCAGACATATAATGAAAGCAAAGAATTACAGGATATTGCGTGACCGATCTTTTGTCGAATGAGATAGGGTTAGTTGCACCCAAAGCACTCACTGTGTTCACGGGGCAGGCTCTGTCCAAAATTTGATGTAGTAAATAATTCGCTGTTATTATTTACCTTAATTTTATAAGTTGACAGTATCATCCGTAATAATCAAAAAACCACTCAAGGCATTTTTACCTTGATCCAGAGGATCTCACCCGCAGCATCACGATAGACTTCCACCAAGCGGCCGGGTTTACAGTCGGTATATATTCCTATCAGGTTCGGTTTACCCTGCGAGCTTCGGTCAAGATAGATCTTGCTCGTCCTGGTGAGCCGCAAGTTTTTCATGCGGCCTTTGACCTGCATAGAAAATCCATGAGTCTGCGTGTCCACGGTTTCGATTCTACCGATATCGCTTTGGCTATTGGAGATACCGGGCGACTCGCCAATTGGGATATATCGCTCCGTCTCCGGATGCGACAATGCAAAGCCGACCACGAGACTAGCTGAAATCGCGAAAACAATAGTTAAGACTCTTCGCATATCAATTCTCCAATCGGCTTTTTGCCGACGCTAATGCTGACACCGCGTCTTGCATATAGTCGCGGTTTCTTTTGTGGACCAGCGCTCGGTTTAAAGCGGTCATTGCCGTTTCCAAGTTGGCGACCGCGTCAGGGTGCAATCCACCGCCACGGAGCACTTGAATTCCGTCCTCTACTTCGAAACGAGTCCGTTCCAACAGAATCCGCTGCCGTGCATGGTTAGCCTTATACTTCATCGCCGTTTCTAATAAAACACTGCTCGCCCGCAGGTTTTCCAAGGCGTTGATCACCCGGAGAAAAGCCGCCACAGCGACTACCTGAGTGGCATCCAGATTAATGCCGCCTCCGGTAGCGCCTTTTATTAATTGCCCAGCAGGTGAATTTGAAAAAGCGCCGCCATTATAAAAGGCGACCGCACCTTCGATGGTTTCGATCGAATTGTTGTGAAAGAAAGGTCCGGTATCTGCGGCTTCTACAAGGACCGGTGTGTTGAATTCTCCAGAGCCGGGGTGACCAAAGCCATCGTCCGGGGGATTTTTTTCGGTGCTGAGATCGGCCGGTTGATCCGGCAACGCTTCGACGCCGGTATTGAAATTGAGATTACCGACCCCGGGTCCGAAGATCCCTGGGTCTCCATTGGCGCCCGCGTTAAAGTGGCAGGCGTTACACTTGCCGAGAGTCCCGTCCATGAAAATTTCTTGGCCTCGGGCCGCTATTTTATGTTTCAGGCTCAGCGGTAGCGCCAGATCCTGTTGCCGGCCGAGGGAACGTTGAAATGTGGCCAACGCATTCAGCTCTTGGTCTGTGGGTAGGCGAAAGTCGACCCCCGCGATGCGGTTCAGTGATTTGGTGAAATGTTGAATCACGGCGCCGGTGGCAAAAGCCCGTAACGATCCGTCTCCTGGCGCGCCGTCACCGGACCAGCCGGTACGGGGTCCCTGACGGCTGGCAATAGATTTGTTGAGTGCCAAAGTATGCGGAATACCGCGCATATTGAAGTTGTTTGCCAGATCGCCAAAGCCGTCCTGGTTCTCAACGATAAGGCCCAGCTCGCGCATCAGTACCGGATTCTCAAAATTGTTGGCTAATTGCGGGTTATTTTCGGCGACAAATAGTGGATCATCGGCGGGTAAAGTGGCGATAAATCCGGGTGACAGAGAAAAATTATCCTCGGCGCGATGGCAGGTGCCACAGGTTCGGCCATTGCCGTCAAAAGTTTCGTTGAAGAAGATATTTTCACCCTCAAGCACAAGAGGGTCTTCGGGCGGTGGATCGGGCGTGTCTGGCATCATCTTGCATGAGCCAAGCGCAAAAGTGACGCTGAGCATCCACCAGTAAACGGCTATTTTTTGCATGCTACATCCCTCAGCAATTAAATAAAATAGTTTTGAGTATAAACGCTTTTTTTCAGAAAAGCCAGTGGACTTGTCTAGAGCGGAATGAGCCTGAAGGAGTTGCTCATGGTTGGGGGTCACTCATCCAAGAGTAACTTTTAACCAAAACTTTAATTAAGTTGACAATACCGTCACGAGCGATGGAATGAATGAATGGCGTCGATATTTAAGGTGATTTTTGATAAACAATTCTTTCAGATAGTAATTGAATAACTATCTGTGCATTTGCTGTGCAGACTAGGAATGGTACTGACAAATTAACTACTACTGATGCATAATTCATGGATGAATATATACAAACGTTATCGCTTCCCACCTGAAATCATCCAGCATACGGTCTGGCTTTATCACCGATTTAAACTCAGCCATCGAGATATTGAAGACTTACTAGCTGAGCGAGGAATAACAGTAAGTTATGAAGCCATTCGTCTCTGGTGTAATAAGTTCGGATCTGAAAATGCCAAACGACTGAAACGAAAACGCCAAGGATTCGGTGATACATTCTACATCGACGAAGTGTTCATCAATATTAATGGCGTTCAGCATTATCTGTGGCGAGCTGTTGATCAGGATGGAGATGTCATTGATGTTTTCCTCCAGGAAAGGCGAGATTGCAAAGCAGCTAAACGTTACTTCAAGAGGTTGATTACAAGTAACCAGGGTGAACCCAGAAAGATTGTCACTGATAAACTGGGGAGTTATCGAGTAGAACATCGAGAGTTAATACCAGATATGATCCACGATGCCTCACAGTATGCGAATAATAGGGCAGAGCTATCTCATCAGCCGACAAGGGTCAGAGAAAGAGGAATGCGTAAATTCAAATCACTAAAACAAGCTCAGCAATTTTTAAGTGCGCATGCAGAAGTCTATAACCTGTTAAATTTGGGGCGTCATCTTGTCTCAGCTAAGAACTATAGAATGTTCAGAGATCGTGCTTTTGCATCTTAGGGAAATGTGGTTGCAGTTTGAGTGCTAATTTGAATTGATTATCTTAAAGTCAGGAGTTAACTTGTCAATATCTCCGTAGAACGCTTCGAGCATATTTTAAGTATTATCACGAGGATAGAACTCATCTTGGTCTTGAGAAAGATACTCCTCTGGAACGTCTTATCTTGAATCGAAAATCACCGGCTACACAGATAGTTGAGTTGCCTCGATTAGGTGGACTTCATCATCGATATGAATGGTCGCAAGCTGCATGAAATATGTACGATCTATTAAATGCGAGGCACAATTGTAAACGCCATTGATAAAACATCATCCTGCATATTGTCTCTTGTAAAGTGTTTCAAATTTTGCAACAATTGTTCGTTGATACCTTGCTATTGGAAGGCTGCTCACTGCTGGATGACAATATTCGAGCGATATCTGAGGTACCAAAGTAGTTTCCATTTTCATCTCGCCCCTCTGTTAGGCCATCGGTGTACATAAGCAATCGATCACCAGGATACAGTTGTAACTTACTAGATTGACATGCAACAGGAAGTGGATCTTGAATACCAATAAGGGTGGTCGATGACTCGAGAAATTCAATATCTCCAGTGCGACTATTAAACCGTGCCACAGCAGGATGGCCTGCCCCAGAATACGAAACTGTGTAATTCTTCTTATCAAATATCAAATATCAAATATCAAATATCAAATATCAAATATCAAATATCAAAATGAAAAAACTGC
>Ga0256847_1000776_pt1 | contig 18524 bp, 14 predicted proteins | sample TeddybearmetaG_FD_189099 | JGI IMG/M metagenome (GOLD analysis project Ga0256847, IMG submission 189099) | Hydrothermal vent microbial communities from East Pacific Rise, Pacific Ocean - Teddybear | ecosystem: Environmental > Aquatic > Marine > Hydrothermal vents | place: Pacific Ocean: East... | reverse complement strand
CCGTGCCCAACTGATCTTTCTAGGGTAAAGCGTTAACTTGCCCAACAGCATTTTTCAAACCTATAAGTACCAGATGGCACAGAACGCCTTTTCTTGACTACTATGAAATATATTCTTGCTCCAATAATTTAGCGTGTGCAGTTGCTAGTCTGGCAATAGGTATGCGTGGGGCAGAACATGAAACATAATTGAGTTTTATATTATGACAGAAACGGATTGATTTGGGGTGGCCTCCTTGTTCACCACATATACCAATACTCATCTCAGGTCGGGTTTCTCTTCCTAATTTAGCAGTTAATTTCATCAGTTCGCCGACACCTTTAACATCCAAAACCTCAAAAGGGTTATCTTGTAATAGTTCAGCCTCGTTATATAAAGGCAGGAATTTGTTTTCAGCATCTTCTCTAGAAAATGAAAAGGTTGCCTGGGTCAGGTCATTGGTTCCAAAAGAGAAAAACTCAGCGGTTTCCGCTAAATGTCCAGCTCGTGTACAGGCCCTGACAGTTTCTATCATGGTGCCAAATTTAAAATTCAAGTCAACTCGATAGTCGCTTTCAACAGTTTGTTGAATTTCTGTCACCATTTCTTTTACTTTTTTCAGTTCCTGGGAAGTGATAACCTGTGGAACCATGATTTGGGGCTCTATAGGAATTCGTTGCTTTATACATAAAGCGGTGGCCTCAAGTATAGAACGTATTTGCATGCGATAAATTTCAGGGTAACTCATACCTAGTCGGACACCGCGATGACCTAGCATCGGGTTAACCTCGAATAAGTCTCGCACTTTTTGTAACATCACACTTTTTTTGCGGATGGTTTCGTTAATAACTTCTTCGTTTAGTTGATTAAGTGGGGGGGGTAATGCGTCATGAGAAGAAATGGCATCTAAAGTAACCCGTTGTGCTTTAATAATTGTCGCATATTGTTTTAGTGATGCTATTTCATCTTCTAATTGATGTTCGCTAGGTAAAAACTCGTGCATAGGTGGGTCTAGTAAGCGCACAGTAACGGGGTAGGGTGACATGGCTTCAAATAGTTGCTGAAAGTCATCCCGTTGAATAGGGAAAAGCTTTTCCAGTGCCGCTTCTCTGTCTTCTTTGTTATCCGCAATAATCATGTCAACAACAAGAGGGAGTCTGTCAGGGGCATTGAACATGCGTTCTGTCCTGCATAGGCCTATACCACGAGCACCGTACTCAGCAGCGACGCGTGCATTTTCAGGGGTATCTACATTGGCATGGACGCGCAGTTCAGAGATTTCATCAGCCCAGGATAATAAAGTTTTTAGTTCGTCTGAAAATTCTGGAGGGGTTGTGGGAATTGTACCCAAATAAATATTGCCGCTGCTTCCATCTATGGTAATGATGTCGCCTTCCCTGATATGAATCTCTCCGACAACTGCATGTCTTGATTTAACATCAATTTTAATATCTTCAGCACCTGCAACACAGGCTTTACCCATGCCTCTGGCAACAACAGCAGCATGTGAAGTTTTTCCTCCTCGACTGGTTAAAATACCATGTGCTGCAAAAAAACCGTGTATGTCTTCAGGTTTAGTTTCTTCACGCAGTAAGATGATATCTTCTCCTGCTTGCCCTAGTCTTTGAGCGGTATCTGCATCAAATACACACTTTCCGCATGCGGCACCCGGTGAAGCGGGTAACCCCTGTGCCAAGGCAGGAATATTATGGTCAGGCATTAGTTGAGGGTGCAACAATTGTTCTAATAATTCTGGATCAATACGTAATAGTGCCTGTTCTTTGCTGATCAAACCTTCATTGAACATTTCTACAGAGGTTCTTACCATGGCAGCTGCATTCATTTTGCCATTACGGGTTTGCAGGCAATAAAGGACGCCTCGTTCTATAGTGTATTCATAGTCTTGAACTTCTTTGTAATGGTTTTCCAGTTTGTTGCGTAAATCGACAAGTTGCAGAAATAAATCAGGCATTTCACTGCTTAGATCGGCTACAGCCTTAGGTGTACGTATACCAGCAACCACATCTTCGCCTTGAGCATTTACCAGATATTCACCGTACATTTCATTTTTCCCGGTCCCAGGATTACGTGTAAAGCCAACGCCAGTAGCACAATCATCTCCCATATTACCAAAAACCATAGTGACTATATTGACAGCCGTTCCATTGGCCATTTCTGGAGTAATATTAAATTCATGTCGATAATCAATTGCCCGTTTTCCTGTCCATGAATTAAATACGGCTTTGATTGATAATTCTAATTGTACATAAACATCTTCAGGAAAAGGCTGGCCCGTCTCTTCCTGTACTACTGTCAGGAATAATTCACTGATTTCTTCAAGGTGTGCAGCTTTTAAGGCAGAATCGAGATTAATCCCTGTTCGTTTCTTAATAGCATCAAAGTGAACGTCAAATTTTTCATCGTCTATACTTAAGGCGACTTTTCCGAATAACTGTATAAAGCGTCGGTACGCATCATAGGCAAAGCGAGCATCGCCAGTTAATTCTATCAGTCCGGATAAAGTTTGTTTGTTGAGTCCCAGGTTTAAGATGGTATCCATCATGCCGGGCATGGATATGGCAGCCCCCGATCTAACCGAGACTAATAAGGGATTGTCGATCGCTCCAAATTGTTTTCCTGACTGTTGTTCTATGTGTTGAATTTGTTGGCGAATTTCAGTTAATAAGTGTTCTGATAAAGTTTGAGTTTCCAGGTAATCCAGGCAAGTTTCAGTAGTTATGACGAATCCAGCTGGGACGTTAAGACCTATTTGTGTCATTTCACAAAGGTTGGCACCTTTGCCGCCAAGCAATGCTTTGTTTTTGCCGTCACCTTTTAAAAAAGAATAGCAATTTACTGAAGTCATTTTAGATACCTGAGTTAAGTAACGAGAAATGTTTGGTGCCTTGAAATTATCAAGAATTGATGTAATGAATTATAACGCCAGACAAATACTTATTGTGATTTTTATTACTTATTTGGGGGGGCTGGGGTTATAAATAATAGGGCTATTAACAAAACACAGGTCAAACTTTAAAAGGGTTGTCATTTCGACCAGCGGGACGACTGCAGGGACAGATATATTGCTCCTTGCAATATCTGCATTCACCACCTCCATGTGGATTATGCAGAAGGTAGAGCAATGCTGGAGCTATTGCCGAGAAATCTTGTTGCTCAAATTGTGCTTAGGCTCAAGATTCCTCCTGCTGGTCGGAATGACACCGTTTGTGAACCAATAAAAGTCAAAATCGAGAGTAAGCTGTGAGAGGTTAATAGTCATTATTAAATAATAGCTTTTATTAAGCGTAAAAATAATCAATGCTTAATGCATTTTTTTGATACAAGTTTTTAACTCATTCGTTGAGAAAGAAGCCGACTTATGATGTAATAGCAGGGTTTTTACGTCTTAAAGTGCCTCTTAGTTTGTGTAAGGGGGTTGTTTGCTGCAACTTGTCTGGAGAACAGGCTTATTCACTATGCAATTTAAATTAAAAGAAGGTTTGGATCTACCAATAACGGGTAGTCCTGAACAGAAAATTGAAAAAGGTAACAAGGTTAAGACTGTTGCTATTTTGGGGAAGGATTATGTTGGGCTGAAGCCTAAGATGATGGTTGCTGTCGGCGATTCCGTCAAATTAGGGCAGGTACTCTTTTCTGATAAGCAAAATCCTGGAGTTAACTTTACTGCACCAGGAGCTGGTGTAGTAAAAGAAATCAACCGTGGTGCTAAGCGTGTTTTGCAATCGGTTGTAATTGAACTTAAAGGAACTACTCAAGAGTCTTTCGAAAAATACGCTAAAAAAGATTTGTCTACTCTCACTGTGGATCAGATCAAGGAAAATCTGCTGAGTTCGGGGTTGTGGACCTCTTTTTTAACTCGGCCTTACGGTAAAATTCCGGCAGTTGATAGTTCACCACGTTCAATTTTTATTACGGCAATAGATACACGTCCTCTAGCGGCTGATCCTGTTGTTGTCATCAAAGAAAGAACGGCTGACTTCACAAATGGACTTGCTATTGTTGCAAAATTAACCGAGGGTAAAACATATCTTTGTAAGGCAACGGGCGCTGATGTTGTCTCTAATGATGCAGTTCAAACTGCAGAATTTTCAGGGCCACATCCTGCTGGCTTACCCAGTACGCACATTCATCTGATTGAGCCGGTTCATTTGGAAAAAACTGTTTGGCATATTGACTATCAGGCAGTGATAGCTATAGGTGCACTATTTACTACAGGAAAAATAAATGTAGAAAGAGTAGTTTCCTTAGCAGGTCCGACGGTTAAAAAACCTAGACTAATACAAACACGTGTTGGGGCAAATACAGACGAATTGGTTGCAGGGGAATTAGAGGATTGCGAAAATCGGGTGATTTCTGGTTCTGTGCTTTATGGGCATGAAGCAAGTGATAGTTTTGCATATCTAGGCTGTTATAACTGTCAGGTTTCTGTGCTTAAAGAAGGTAGGGAACGTGAATTGTTCGGCTGGATAGTTGCTGGTAAGGATAAATATTCTGCCATGAATGTTTATACATCCAGTAAAGATCGAAAAGATAACCGATTGTTTCCTTTGACGACTGATAAAAATGGAAGTAACAGAGCTATTGTTCCTGTCGGTGTGTATGAGACTGTAATGCCACTGGATATATTATCAACACCGTTGTTAAAAGCACTGGTGATTGGTGATACAGATCAGGCTCAGTTATTAGGTGGTCTTGAATTAATTGAGGAAGATGTTTCCTTATTTACTTTCGTTGATCCTGGTAAGCATGATTTTGCGCCTGTTTTAAGAGCGAATTTAACTAAAATTGAGAAGGAAGGATAATGTCGGCTAGAGATATTTTAGATAGCGTTGAGCCGCATTTTACAAAAGGCGGTAAATTAGAAAGGTACTATGGTCTCTATGAGATGGTGGATACTTTTATATATACACCGTCTGATGTAACACGCGGAACCACACATGTTCGTGATGGAAATGACCTGAAGCGTACGATGACTTTTGTTGTAATTGCAACATTTTTCTGTGTTCTGATGGCCATGTATAACAGTGGTTATCAAGCTAACCTGGCTGTAGAGGCGATGGGCTTAGATGAAGTCAATAGCTGGCGTAGCATACCTATGTCATTGTTTGGCTATAATCCGATGAACCCAATTTCCAATATGGTTCATGGTGCATTATTCTTCGTACCTATATATGCCGTTACTCTAGCGATTGGTGGTATATGGGAAGTCTTATTTGCCACAGTACGTGGACATGAAGTAAATGAAGGGTTCCTGGTTTCATCAATGTTATACGCTTTAATTTTACCTCCTGATATTCCTTTATGGCAGGTTGCACTGGGTATTTCTTTTGGTATCGTCATTGGTAAAGAAGTATTTGGTGGAACAGGTAAAAATTTTTTGAATCCTGCACTAACAGGACGTGCATTTCTGTTCTTTGCATATCCTGCGGCTATTTCTGGCGATATGGCCTGGGTAGGAGTTGATGGTTACACTATGGCAACACCCTTAGGTCTTGCTGCTCAAGGTGGACTGGATGCAGTACATGCAGCGGGTTATAGCTGGTTTCAATCATTTTTGGGATTCATGCCTGGCTCAATTGGTGAAACATCAACCTTAGCCATTTTTATTGGTGCTGCATTCCTGCTCTATACACGAATCGCTTCATACAGAATTATGGGTGGTGTATTAGCCGGTATGGTGGCTACTGCTGTCATGTTTAACATTATTGGTAGTGATACCAACCCCATGTTTGCATTTCCTTTCTATTGGCATTTGACTGTAGGTGGTTTTGCTTTTGGTATGGTTTATATGACGACTGACCCAGTGAGTGGTGCAATGACTAATACAGGTCGCTGGATTTATGGTGCATTGATTGGTGTTATGGTTATTCTTGTTCGTGTGGTAAATCCCGCTTTTCCAGAAGGCATGATGCTGTCCATTTTATTTGCCAATATGTTTGCCCCTGTTATTGATTATTTTGTCGTACAGGCAAATATTAAGAGAAGGATGAAACGACATGTCTAACGGAAACTTTAAAGAGCGTTTGCAAGCAAACGAGCATTATCAAAAATTTGATGCCTATAAACAAAAGGTTTTAGCACTAGGTAATGATAGTTTGGAAAAAACTATTGCTGTTGCGCTTTCACTTTGTTTCGTCTGTGCAATTCTGGTTTCATTTGCAGCGGTTGCTTTAAGACCTTTGCAACAGGAAAATAAAGCAATGGACATGAAGAAAAATATTCTTGATGTTGCTGGCTTATTAGATGAAGACACTGATATACACCAGGCTTTTGCTAGCCAGATTGAAGAAAAACTGGTTGATATTGTAACGGGTGATTATGTTGAAGGGATGGATGCAGTTGCATACGATCAACGTAAAGCAGCTAAAGACCCTGCGCAAAATATTGCATTAGATAGAAGCGTTGATATTGCGAGCATTAAACGTAAAGCAAAAATTGCTAAAGTTTATTTAGTTAAGAGTGGTGATGCTATTCAATCAATTATTCTTCCAATGCATGGATATGGACTTTGGTCTACTATGTATGGGTTTTTAGCTTTAGAGGCAGATGGTCAAACAGTTAAAAGTATTAACTTTTATGATCAGGCTGAAACACCTGGATTAGGTGGCGAAGTTGTTAACCCAAACTGGCGCGCGTTATGGCAAGGTAAAAAAGTTTATAACGATGCGGGTGAGCCAGTATTGAGCCTTATTAAAGGTGTGGTTGATACAAATAAAGCCGGTTCGGAATATCAGGTTGATGGTCTGGCTGGTGCAACATTGACCAGTAATGGTGTCAGTAATTTGGTTAAATACTGGATGAGTGCAGAAGGTTTTGCACCTTATCTGGATAAAATCAGAAAGAATGATTAGGAGAATGTCATGAGTGCTATTTTAGATAGTGAAACAAAAAAAGTTCTGACTGACCCCTTAGTCAGTAATAACCCTATTACACTTCAAGTGTTAGGCATCTGTTCGGCATTGGCGGTTACGTCTCAAATGTCTACATCATTAATCATGGCTGTTGCTTTAACATCAGTTACTGCTTGTTCGAGTGCCGCGATTAGTTCGATCAGAAATCATATTCCAGGAAGTATTCGTATCATCGTACAGATGACGATTATTGCTTCCTTGGTTATTGTAGTCGATCAAATTCTAAAAGCCTTTGTTTACGATGTAAGTAAGCAATTATCTGTATTTGTTGGTTTGATTATTACCAATTGTATTGTGATGGGGCGTGCAGAAGCCTACGCAATGAAAAACCCACCGATGGCAAGCTTTATTGATGGTATTGGTAATGGTTTAGGTTACAGTTTGATTTTGGTAATCATTGCCTTCTTTAGAGAGTTGTTGGGATCAGGTAAGTTATTAGGTATTGAGGTTTTTCCATTAATAAAAGATGGGGGCTGGTATGAGCCAAATGGCATGATGCTATTGCCACCCAGTGCTTTCTTTTTGATAGCGTTTATTATTTGGGTATTCCGTCAATGGAAGCCTGATCAAAATGAACAGGCAGACTTCAAAATTATGGATATTTCTCATGGTGAGGGAGGACATCACTAATGAATGAATATATTAGTTTATTTATTAAAGCGGTTTTCGTTGAAAACCTGGCGTTGGCATTCTTTCTGGGAATGTGTACATTCCTGGCGGTTTCCAAGAAAATATCTACAGCGATTGGTCTTGGGGTTGCAGTAATGGTGGTACAGGTGATTACAGTGCCTGTAAACAATGTAATTTACCATACCTTGTTGAAAGAAGATGCTTTAGCATGGATGGGCATTACAGGTGTTGACCTAAGTTTCTTGGTGCTATTGAGCTGTATCGGTATGATTGCTGCTTTGGTACAGATACTGGAAATGGTTTTAGATAAATTCTTTCCTGCACTATTCCATGCATTGGGCGTTTTCTTACCATTGATTACAGTAAACTGTGCGATTTTGGGTGGTAGTTTGTTCATGATCGAACGTGATTATGATTTTACTCAGAGTGTTGTATATGGTGTTGGTAGTGGTTTTGGCTGGGCATTAGCTATTACAGTGATGGCTGGTGTTCGTGAAAAACTGAAATACAGCGATATTCCTAAAGGCCTTGAGGGTCTTGGGATTACATTTATTAGCGCGGGTCTGATGTCTCTTGGCTTCATGGCTTTTTCTGGAATCCAACTGTAGGAAGGATGAGTAATGCTTGAAATTATATTAGGCGTATTATTATTCACGGTAATCGTGATTGCGCTGGTATTTATTATTATCGGAGCGAAGAGCAAACTGGTGGCTTCCGGGGATATTGAAATTCTGATCAATGATGAGAAGACTATTCATGTACCTGCTGGCTCCAAGTTATTAACCGCATTGGCGGATAATGATCTGTTTATCCCTTCTGCCTGTGGTGGTGGTGGTACCTGTGGTCAATGTTGTGTGAAAGTGTTTTCAGGTGGCGGAGAAATTTTGCCAACAGAATTGACTCACATTACTAAACGTGAGGCTGCAGATGGTGAACGTCTTTCATGTCAGGTTGCTGTCAAACATGATATGAAGATTGAAGTAGAAGACAGTGTGTTTGGGGTTAAAAAATGGGAATGTACTGTTAAATCAAATCACAACGTAGCGACTTTTATTAAAGAATTGGTGCTTGAATTACCGTCAGGTGAAGCGATCGATTACAAGGCGGGTGGATATATTCAGATTGAGTGTCCAGCGCATGTTTCAAAATATGAGGATATGGACATTGAAGAAGAATATCGTGAAGATTGGGATAAATTCAATCTATGGCGTTATGTTTCTAATGTAAAAGAACCTACTTTGCGTGCATATTCTATGGCTTCTTACCCGGAAGAAAAAGAAATTATGCTTAACGTGCGTGTTGCGACACCGCCCCCTGGTGCTCCAGATTCAGTACCTCCAGGGATTATGTCTTCGTACATTTTTAACCTGAAACCCGGTGATAAAGCCATTGTGTCAGGTCCTTATGGTGAATTCTATGCCCGAGATACTGATGCAGAAATGATTTTTGTTGGTGGTGGTGCGGGTATGGCACCTATGCGTTCACATATCTTTGACCAACTTCGGAGACTGAAGTCTACTCGTAAGATGTCATTTTGGTATGGTGCACGTAGTAAACGCGAAATGTTCTATATTGAAGATTTTGACATGCTTGAGAAAGAGAATGACAATTTCGTTTGGCATACAGCATTATCAGATGCTCTGCCTGAAGATGAGTGGGACGGTTATACCGGTTTTATTCATAATGTATTATTTGAAGAATACATTAAAGACCATCCAGCACCGGAAGATTGTGAATACTATCTGTGTGGGCCTCCAATCATGAATTCATCAGTTATTAATATGCTGATTGAAAATGGAGTAGATCCTGAAAATATCATGCTAGATGACTTTGGTGGTTAAATAATTAAACCGCACCAGAAATTTTATAGGTGCGGTTTTTTTATGTATAACAACAAGCGTGTTTTAAAAAAATGGTTATAAAAAAAATAAAACGAGGTTCAGTGTTACTGCTCCTCGTTTTTTTATTGTTTGCCTGTGAGCAACCCGGTGGTGCAAAGCAGTATCCTTTTAATTATTCTGATGCCATTATGGGCACTAGCTTTACAATTAAAGTGTCTGTATTGCCAGTTTCTTTAACAACTGATGAACTAAAGCTTAAAATAAAAAATCTATTGGATAAGCTGAATGGCCAAATGTCTACTTATCAGCAGGATTCAGAACTATCACTATTAAATAAAAACCAATCAACACAATGGATACCTGTTTCAGTTGCATTATATTCAGTACTTAAGGAAGCAAAAAATATTTCTGACTTATCACAAGGTGCTTTTGATATAACAGTCGGTCCACTGGTTAATTTATGGGGTTTTGGACCAGCGCAGATGTCATATAAAGCACCAGAAGATAAGTTAATACAACAACAATTGACTAAAATCGGATATCACCATCTTTTGCTTGATGACAATAATCAGCAGGTGAAAAAAGAAATCACCGGTTTATATATAGATTTATCTGCAATTGCCAAAGGTTACGCAGTTGATCAGGTGGGTTTGTTGTTAGAAAAGCTTGGCATAGTTGATTATATGGTAGAGATTGGTGGTGAGCTGAGGTTAAAAGGAAAAAATATTGTAAACCAGCCTTGGCGTATAGCGGTAGAAAAGCCGACGGCAGGCAAACGTTCGATAGAAAAAGTGTTGCCATTGACTGATCTCTGTATGGCGACATCAGGTGATTATAGAAATTTTTTTGAACAAGATGGGGTGCGATATTCTCATACCATTGATCCTCGTTCAGGAAAACCAATATCACATAAACTGGCATCAATTACCATATTAAGCGATACTACGATGAAAGCAGATGGCCTGGCAACTGCATTGATGGTATTAGGGCCAGAGCAAGGGTTTAAAATGGCCGAGGAAGAAAAAATTGCGGCTTTATTTATTATAAAAAAAGATGATATATTTGTAGAAAAAGCAACTTCATCTTTTGTCAACAGATTACGGTAGAACAATGATTTATTTTTTAGTTACTTTTGCATTCATGTTAATAGTCATATTTATTATGGCTATTGGTGTTATATTTGGCAGACGTGCAATTAAAGGATCGTGTGGTGGTGGAAATGCAGGCAATTGTGTTTGTGTAAAAAAATGCGATAAAAGAAAGAATATGGAAGCTGAAGCTGAAACAGAAACTCAAAAAGTTGAGTTTAATCCGACTATTATTAAAGAACAAAACTAATTGAAAGGTCTCTTTCTATAACGGTAGAGTACTTTTGCCTTAATTCAATAATTATAACAAGGGGAAATTTATGTTGGCAAAAATTACAATTGCAGATTATATGACCAAAAATATAATGACTGTTAAAGCAGATAATGATGCATTAGCAGCTATTAAACAATTATTGAGTCATAAGATAACCTGCGCACCAGTCCTTGATCAATCAGGGAAGCTTATAGGGATGTTTTCAGAAGTTGATTGTATGAAAGTGGTGCTTAGTGCTTCTTATAATCAAGGAATGAGTGGTAAAGTGGAAGAATATATGACTAAGGAAATCATATCAGTTGATGCTGAGTCCAGTATTGTTGATCTGGCTGACAAGTTTCAAGATTCATCATTAAGAAGCTATCCCGTTTTTCAAGATAAGAGTTTGGTAGGAATAGTGAGTCGTACAGATGTTTTAAAGGCTATAGTCTCAATTTAATTTTAGTTTTTTAGAGCTATGCTTAAGTGAGTCCAATCCTTGGCATAAGCAGTATAAGATTATAAAAAAATATTTTTTTTTGTTTAAGAATTTGCGCTGAGGACAGATGCACCCACAGAACCTTCAGTTAATATGACATCTCAACAGCCAACCTTCTATTGGCACGACTATGAAACCTGGGGATTAAACCCGGCGCTAGATAGACCCTCCCAGTTTGCCGGTATTCGTACGGATATGGACTTTAATATCATAGGCGAACCGGACATGTTTTATTGTCGTCTGGCCGAAGACTATTTACCCAGTCCGGAAGCCGCGTTAATTACTGGAATTATACCTGAAATAACGCAGTCTGAAGGCGTTTCAGAAGCAGAGTTTTCTGGCAGAATCAATCAGCAGTTTACTCGAATAAATACATGTGTTGTTGGCTATAACAGTATTCGTTTTGATGAAGAGGTTTCACGGAATATTTTTTATCGAAACTTTTATGATCCGTATGAACATAGCTGGAAAAATGGCAACTCACGTTGGGACATTATTGATTTGCTTCGTGCTACTTATGCCTTACGTCCTGATGGTATTGTGTGGCCGAAAAATGAGCAGGGAATGCCTAGTTTTCGTCTGGAATTATTAACCCAGGCTAATGGTATCAGTCATGAACAAGCGCATGATGCGACATCAGATGTTTATGCGACTATAGCAATTGCAAAGTTAATCAAAGAAAAAGCGCCTAAGCTTTTTAACTATTACTTTGATTTACGAAATAAAAATAATGTCAAAGCCTTAATTGATGTAAAGCAAATGACGCCTCTGGTTCATGTTTCTGGTATGTTTGGTTCAGCCAGGGGAAATATTGCATTAGTAGCGCCCGTTACCTGGCACCCAATCAATACTAACGCTGTTGTAGTGATTGATCTGGCTCAGGATGTATCTCCATTATTAGAATTATCTGCTGATCAGATCAGAGAAAGACTCTACACCAAACATGATGAATTAGGTGATAAACTCCCTATTCCATTAAAATTAGTGCATATTAATAAATGCCCTTTTCTGGCAATTGCAAAAACCTTATTACCGGAAAATGCACAGCGCTTAGCGATAGATCGTCAGACATGTTTAGCTAATTTAGACATATTAAAATCTAATAAAAGGATAGTCGCAGTTATTTCTGAGGTCTTTCAGCAGGAAAGATCATTTGATAATAAAGGGAATGTTGATGCTATGTTATATGATGGTTTCTTTTCTTATGATGATAAACGGGTGTTTGAGAAAATTCGTAAAGCATCACCACAAAAGCTGGCAACATTAAAGTTATCTATCGCAGATAAACGATTTAAAGAGTTGTATTTTCGATACCGGGCTAGAAATTTTCCAGATTCATTAACCAATGATGAGCAGCATCAGTGGGCAAAACATTGTCAGTCCGTTTTAACGTCAATAGCGTCTGATTATTTTTCTAATCTTGATTCATTTGCCGAACAATACAAGGGTGATGAAAAGCACATGCAAATTATTAATAGCCTACAAAAGTACGCTAAAACACTCTTAAACCACTCCTCTTAATTTCAACGTTTTAAACTTTAATGCAGCAGACAACATTTAAGCCCGCCTGGTGGTTAAATAATACACATTTACAAACTATATTTCCTTCGTTTTTCCGTAAAACTACTTGCCATACAGACGTTTGGCGAGAACGATTAATTACACCGGATAATGACTTTGTTGATCTGGATTTTTGTGGCAAAGGAAAACAGCCCTTGGTGATTTTGCTACATGGTTTAACAGGCAGTTCACAATCAGGATATATCAAAGGTTTACAGCAGGTATTAATAGATCAGGGATTCCGTAGTGTTGCTTTGAATTTCCGTGGTTGTAGCGGTGAATCTAATAATTTAGCCCGTTGCTATCACTCTGGAGAAACAGAAGATATCCATTTTGTTTATAAAACATTACGACAACGTGAACCCGATGTTGCCATTGCAGTGGTTGGTTTTTCATTGGGAGGTAATGTGCTATTAAAATGGTTAGGTGAACAAGGTAATAAATTGTCTTTGTTTTGTGCCATTTCAGTTTCAGTGCCTTTTGTTCTGAGTTCTTGTGCAACAAGATTGGATTCTGGTTTTTCCAGAATATATCGAAATAACTTACTCAATGAGTTAAAAGATTATATAAAGATTAAACAACAGCACCTTTTAACTACTGGGCAACATAAGGAAGCGGAAAAAATTAGTCAATTAGGTGATTTGTCAGAGATCAAATCCTTTTGGCAATATGATGGGCAGGTTGTTGCAAAGTTGCATGGTTACAAAAGTGCAGAGGACTATTATCAGAAATCCAGTTCTAGAAGTTTCCTAAAAACAATTGCGATACCCACTTTATTGATACAGTCTCAAGACGACCCTTTTATGTCAAAAGATGTCATTCCTGGTCACAATGAGCTGTCAGCTATGGTTTGCTTAGAACTAACTCAAGGAGGAGGGCATGTAGGGTTTGTTGGCGGGATTAATCCTTTTAAACCTGAATATTGGTTAGAACAGCGCATTCCAGAGTTTTTGCAGCAACATTTGATTGTGTAGGTTTGTTTCTGCTGAGTTTAATATGATAATGTGCTGTCATTAATGGGCTTGGTAACTCTGTCCTTGTCAGACATTACAATATTGGTATTAGGCTAAAGTGAATTTCACGCAGCGTTTAACAAAAGTTCTAATGGCTGAATGTTGATGTAAATATTCTTTAAATAATTGGTTTATATCTACAGGTGCTAGGTACGCATAAACACCTACCCCCGTTTTGGCAGTAAATTCGTCACTTAAAGTTTCTATAAATACGGCTCTAACAATATTGACTTCACTGGTATTATTGAACATTTTCATTGAATCCACCCGTTGCTTGGTTTGTTACAATAAATTAAGCATAAAAGATGCCTTTTAAAAAATGTTAATAACAATCAGTAGTTTGTGATTTTTTATTGATTTGTATGAGATTTTGTAGGCAAGGCATTGTTAAAATAATTGACACAAACAGACTTATAACAGATACAACAATCTGATAAAATCAAGTGATTAAATTTTTAGTTATATTAAGGGTACATAATGCTAGAGCAATACCGCAAACATGTTGCAGAACGAGCAGCTGAAGGAATAGTTCCACAGCCTTTAAATGCTGAACAAGTTGCAGGTTTAGTTGAATTAATAAAACAACCTCCGGCAGGTGAAGAAGAGTTTCTTCTTGATTTGCTGGTTAATCGAGTACCAGCCGGTGTGGATGAAGCAGCTTATGTAAAAGCCGGGTTTCTTGCTGCAGTTGCAAAAGGTGAAGACTCTTCGCCCATATTAAATGCAGCCAGGGCAACTGAATTATTGGGTACTATGCTGGGAGGCTATAATGTTGCGCCGCTAATTGAGTTACTGGATAACGATGAGTTAGCACCCATTGTTGTAAATGCGTTATCTCATACCTTATTGGTTTTTGATGCATTTCATGATGTAAAAGAAAAAGCAGATGCTGGCAATGATTTTGCCAAACAGGTTATAAATTCCTGGGCGGAAGCAGAATGGTTTACCAGTAGGCCGGAAGTGCCAGAGAAATTAACAGTTTCTGTATTTAAAGTAACTGGCGAAACCAATACCGATGACTTGTCACCGGCACCGGATGCATGGTCTCGCCCTGATATTCCCTTGCACGCCAAAGCAATGCTTAAAATTCCCAGAGAAGGAATTACCAATGCCGAGCAGCAGATCGAAGACTTAAAACAAAAAGGCTTTCCTGTTGCTTATGTTGGAGATGTCGTTGGTACAGGGTCGTCTCGTAAATCAGCTACTAATTCGGTGTTGTGGTACACCGGAAATGATATTCCTAATGTACCCAATAAAAGAGCTGGTGGTGTGTGTATAGGCGGAAAAATTGCACCTATTTTCTTTAATACCATGGAAGACTCTGGTGCATTACCCTTCGAATGTGATGTCGAGCAAATAGCAATGGGTGATGTCATTGACATCTACCCCTACCAAGGTCTGGTTAAAAAATATGATAGTGAAGAAGTTATCTCTGAATTTGAATTAAAAACCAATGTCATATTAGATGAAGTCCGTGCAGGCGGTCGAATTCCTTTGATTATTGGTCGTGGGTTAACGGATAGAGCAAGACAATCATTGGGACTGGATGCATCCTATGTTTTCCAGCGTCCACAAGATAAAGCAGAAAGCAATAAGGGCTATACACTGGCACAAAAAATTGTGGGTAAAGCCTGTGGGGTAGCGGGTGTTCGTCCAGATACTTATTGTGAACCAACAATGACTACTGTGGGTTCTCAAGATACCACTGGGCCTATGACTCGAGATGAATTAAAAGACCTGGCCTGTTTAGGCTTTTCTGCTGATCTGGTGATGCAGTCATTTTGTCATACAGCAGCTTATCCCAAGCCAATAGATGTAGAAATGCAGCATACACTCCCAGATTTTATTATGAATCGGGGAGGGGTAGCCCTACGCCCGGGTGATGGTATTATCCATTCCTGGTTAAACCGTATGTTATTGCCCGATACTGTGGGCACCGGAGGTGATTCGCATACCCGTTTTCCTATGGGGATTTCATTTCCAGCCGGCTCTGGTCTGGTCGCTTTTGCGGCAGCAACCGGAGTGATGCCATTAGATATGCCTGAGTCTGTTTTGGTACGATTTAAAGGTGAAATGCAACCTGGTATTACTTTACGTGATCTGGTGAATGCAATTCCTTATGCAGCCATTCAGAAAGGCTTGTTGACCGTTGAGAAAAAAGGCAAGAAGAATGTTTTTTCAGGTCGCATCCTGGAGATTGAAGGTTTACCTGATTTAAAAGTAGAACAAGCTTTTGAATTATCAGATGCATCAGCAGAACGTTCAGCAGGAGGTTGTACCATTCGTTTGAATGAAGCGCCTATCCGTGAATATATTAATTCAAATATCACCCTACTGAAATGGATGGTCGCAGAAGGCTATGGTGAAGTCAGGACTATTAATCGTAGAATTGAGCAGATGCAAGAATGGTTAGCAAATCCAGTATTGCTGGAGCCTGATGCAGATGCTGAATATTTTGAAGTGATTGAAATTGATCTTAATGAAATTAAAGAACCACTTATGGCATGCCCGAATGATCCTGATGATGTTAAAACATTATCCGATGTTGCAGGCACCAAAATTGATGAAGTATTCTTAGGCTCTTGCATGACCAATATTGGACATTTTCGTGCAGCAGGAAAATTGCTGGAAAAACATGAAGGACGATTACCCACACAACTCTGGGTGTCTCCGCCAACTAAAATGGATCAGGACCAGTTAACAGAAGAAGGCTATTACAGTACCTTTGGTAAATCAGGGGCACGTATGGAAATGCCGGGGTGTTCATTGTGTATGGGCAATCAGGCCAGAGTGGCTGATAATGCAACGGTAGTTTCAACATCTACACGTAATTTTCCTAACCGGTTGGGAAATAATGCAAATGTATATCTGAGCTCTGCGGAACTGGCATCAGTGTGTTCAATTTTAGGAAAAATCCCAACTTTTTCTGAATATATGCAATATTATGAGCAAATTAATGAAACGGCTGAAGACACTTATCGTTATTTGAATTTTGATCAAATTGAAAAGTATGGGGTTAAAGAAACTGTATAGTTTCGTAGCTATTCAATGTTTTTATTTGCTAGCTGAATTTATTGCGAAACAAAACTCAACGGCTTGCCATTGAGTTGTTGATTGTCATTTCGACCAGCGGGCCGACTGTACGGACAGATATATTGCTCCTGCAATATCTGCATTCACCACATCCATGTGGATTATACAGGAGGTAGTGCAATGCATAATGCCATGGACGGCATGTAGTAGGGTAACGCAGGAGCAGTTACCGAGGAGCTATTGCCGAGAAATCTTATAATTGTATTAATATACAAAGGCTATGAGATCCCTCGTTTTACACGGGATGACAAATAACGCTGAAGTTACAAAGTGTTTAACTTATAAAACTGCTTGAAAAGCCTGGGTTTATGCAGGCTTTTTGCTTTTATTTATTTAAATTTAAGCGAAATGGACTTGATCTGAAACAATGGCCTAGTTTTTATGAATGACCATGAATATACCTGGCATTTCGACCAGTGGGAGAAATCTTGAAAACTGAATCAATACACAAAGGATTCAACATCCCTAGTTTCATTCAGGCTGACAAATGGCGCGGAATAGTCACATTTCTAAAAAAATAAAATGCTAGAAACTGATGTAGTTATTATAGGTGCCGGTGCATCAGGTTTAATGTGTGCTATTGAAGCAGGAAAACGTGGTCGCCGAGTTTTAGTGTTAGATAGTACTAACAAGGCCGGAAAAAAAATTCTTATGTCGGGAGGAGGGCGATGTAATTTTACAAACTACTCGATAGAAGCTGAGAACTTTATCTCACAAAATCCACATTTTTGTAAATCAGCATTAAGTCGCTATACTCAATGGGACTTTCTGGCACTCATTGATCAATATAAAATTCCTTTTCATGAGCGTGATCATGGCCAGTTATTTTGTAATGATAGCGCCAAAGATATATTGCATATGTTACTTGTCGAATGCGAAAAAGCCCATGTGACTATTCATCTTAACAGCAAAATACAAAGCATCAATAAAGGTTCAGCCCCCAATAGTGAAGAAGAGCTATTTCAGCTTAATACCGATAAAGAAACCATTCAATGCCAATCCGTAGTTGTTGCCACAGGTGGATTATCTATACCTAAAATGGGTGCAACAGCTTTTGGTTATCAACTTGCAGAGCAATTTGGTATACCCGTATTTCCAGTTTGTGCAGCCTTAGTTCCATTTACTTTGCAGCCTGAAGATAAGGAGAAATACTCTTCATTATCGGGTATCGCAGTTCCATGTGTTGTAAGTAATGAAAGAGAAAGTTTTAAAGAAAATGTATTATTTACCCATCGTGGCTTAAGTGGACCCGCCATATTACAAATTTCATCTTATTGGCGACCGGGGGAAACAGTGAATATAAATTTGCTCCCTGATTTGGATGTGGTAACAGAGTTACAAAACAAACGCTCAAACAAAGTAAAAATGCAGTTAAAAAATGTTCTGACAGAATGGTTACCTAAACGCTTGGTCGATGCATTAATTGATCAAAAATTACTAGCAGTTTCAATACAAGACCTTTCAAATAAGCAAATTAATGAAATTGCATACACGATAGAACATTGGGAAATAAAGCCCAACGGTACAGAAGGTTACAGAACTGCAGAAGTCACATTGGGCGGTGTGGATTGTTCTGCTATTTCATCAAAGACCATGGAAAGTAACACTGTCCCAGGCTTATATTTTGTCGGAGAGG
>Ga0256847_1000775_pt1 | contig 18533 bp, 5 predicted proteins | sample TeddybearmetaG_FD_189099 | JGI IMG/M metagenome (GOLD analysis project Ga0256847, IMG submission 189099) | Hydrothermal vent microbial communities from East Pacific Rise, Pacific Ocean - Teddybear | ecosystem: Environmental > Aquatic > Marine > Hydrothermal vents | place: Pacific Ocean: East... | reverse complement strand
CTATCGCTTGTTCTGTAGATTTACTGTAAGGAGTCATATTTGTTTTTGTTATTATGGCTAAAATGAAGCAGTGTACTGAAATATTTATTTCTGGGAAACCTTATAATTAATAAGTCTTTGCGAATGTGCCAGACTTATTTAATCGCCATTCCTTAGCATATCGATATCTTCCTGACTGGTAGGAGAAAAAGAATGTGCCAATTTCTTGCCCGCCAACTCAGCCGTATTTCTGTTTATGGAATAAACTTCACCACCAAATTGGTCAAATAATGTAAATATAAACCTATATCTTAAATGATCTGGAATCTCAGAAAAATAACTTCCTATTTTATGCGGTTTGTATGGCAGAGTAGAATTTAAGGGCCTAGCAGGAATTAACTTGAGTGTGCTGGTGCCGATTATATCCTCAACTGTAGCATCTGAATTTTGGTTCATAATAAATTCATCAACTTGGCTTTGATAAGCTTGAAGCTGTAGCGTAATTTCATCCTTGGGAAACCCTGTAACTGAGCCTTCTTCTTCCTTCACCTCAGTACCATTTAAAACTGCCTGCTCAAACGCAGCCACATCAAACGGCACTTGACTCAAATCCATCCCATCCGTAAAGACATATTGCTTATAACTCGCATCCAGGGGCACCCAAGTATCCGGTCGACGATTCACCACCCCACGACTCGGCTCAAAATCAATAAACGCTTCGACCCAAACATGCTCAATCCTAAGGGCTACGATCTTTCCGCCCTTAGTCAGCGTCACAACAGGGACTCCGCCTTGTCCAAATAATTGCACTGCTGCTTCTGGTACATGAACGCCCCCAACCCAATTCATTGCTCTATCTGCTGGTATGTCTACGGTTCCGTAAACATACCTAGCCGGAATATCGGAAGCCCGCAACAACGCAATCAATAAACTCGCGGTATCCATATCGTTACCACGTCGATTCATCAATGTCTGCTGAGAGCCCTGGATAGAGCCATAGCTTGGAATATAACGGATATTATTGTAAACCCAGGTGTAGATTTTGATTGGGCTTTTTTCCAGCGTTTCTGCCAACGCTCGAATTTCTGGGGTGATCTGGGCGTCAATGGTTTCTGCAAGGTCGTCTTCGGTCGGTTCTTCTCCGAGTGTGTCATTGGCTAACAGGCCTGCTGGAAGTGTGCTGGCTGCAACCATGACGGGTTTTTGTGGAAAGAGGAGATTTTGCAGGTCACTGGTTTCTGTGAAAGGTTTTCGTACTTTGTTTCGCATGCTCCTGAAGGGCAGGTTTTTGGGGTCAAACGGTTGATGGCTGCGTTTGAACTGTTGCTTTTGCATAAACGCATGCATGTGCTCAATCGCTTCTCGTTGTTCTGAATCCGATTCAGCCTGGTTCATCCCATCCATCATTGTCATCATGGTGCTGAATTTTTGTTTATAATTCGTGACTGCCTCTTCATGCCGTTGCATGATGACATCGGTCATGTGGTGTTTTTCTAAATGTGCTTTGACTTGGTCAAATTCCTGCATGGCGGCATTATCCATGTTAATCAAGTCACTTTTCATGGATAGCATTTCATCCATTTCTTGTGTCATCATTGAGTCATCAGCGCTGAAGATGCTGCCTAGCCAAGAGGGCACCTCAACGCCATCCATGTGTTTTTTCTGACGAGACATGCGTTGTTTGAATTCATGCATAAAATCGGAATAGTGGTTGTTAAAGGCTTTGTGCCGTTTCGTCGTTTTACTTTCCAGCGCATCATGTGCAGCCATCGCGATGGGAGCGTAGAAGGTGAAGAGAAAAAAGAACGTGACCAACAAAGCGGTTACCCTGAGAAATACGTTTGCTTCAAGCATGGATCCGATAATGGATTTGGACATGTTTTTTCTCCCCTAAATTCAGTCTAGTGTTTTATTTCGATTAGTTGGCTGATATGTCGTATCAAGTGGCTGATAAGATGCCTGGTTGAGGCTGCGCTATCACCTTGAATTTGAATCAAGTCATCGGTCGCTTTAAACAGTTTTTCCAGCGCATTTTCCGCGTTATTTTCCTGCCATTGTTGCTCTGCCGCCAACACATTCTCCAACACATCTTGATAGCAAGCTTTGGTTGATCCTCGGTAAAAGCGGGTGTATTTGTGTTTGGAACAGTTCTCGGCACTTTCCAAGGTTTCTAGGTGCACAATCACGCTATCGAAACGAATATCAGTGAAGCCCGCAGGATATTGCACCGCCATATTCAGCTCTACGTGTTGATGCTGCTCAAACGTACCGTTGTTGTCGGTTTCGATATCCGCCGTCAAACCAAATAACCCCGCCGTTTTCGCTTGTAACCACAGGGTTAAACCGCGTTGCTCGTTGTCCAGTAGGTGATAGGGCCATGTGATGGGGTCGGTTGTGAGGTCAATTGGTGCATTGACGGCGACCGGTGTAATGGCTTGCGGCCAGTCGAATAAGACGCGACCGTTGACCGCAACCCCTTGGTTTTCAAGCTGTAGATTCACCGCGAAGCTGTCGCCAATGTGTAGGTTGCGTGTGCTACCTTGCAAATAATCCAATGCTTGACTGAGGAAAGCCCGGTGGAATGGGTCTTGATCCGCCACACCTTCTGATAACAGGTCATAGCCGATGTACACCGCTTTGCCATGACCATAGTTTTGGTAGGCCGCTGCGATGGTTGTTTCTGAGTGTCTTCGCCCATAATGCGCAACCGCTGCACTGGCGGCGATGGTTGCCCCAAGACTTTGCGCCATGGGCAGATCCGCGTTGAGCAGGACGTTTGTGCTGTCTGCATGTAGCGGCGAGCTGATGACGTTGATCGAGGTGGCGACGACATGGCCGCCGTGGAAATCAATGCCCAGGGTGTCGCCAATGGCGTGCTCGTAGACGAGGTTGTGATTGGCCATGACCAATAAACCCTCTCCTCGGAAGGTGGCTTCACGGATATCTTTCTGTAATGGCGTGGGGATGTGGCTATGGCCGGGCATCAGTGCGTATGCGCTGTAACCGCCTTGTCTTAGTCGATTGATGAATTCATGTTTGTCCGTGACGATGGTATAAGACCAGCCTTTTTCAAGTAACAGCGTTTCTAGAAATTGGCGCTGCTGCTCAGTTGTCATGCCACCGGGTTGTTCGTGATGTCTTGTGGGAAAGAAGAACTGGCCGCTGCCACCGGTATCATGGTGCTCGTCTGTTTCATCGTTGTCATGATGATTGCCGTATTTCCCACTGCCGTGTTGACCACCGCCATATTGACCGCTGTCCTGTCCTGGCATTAAAACCAGCAGCCGACCCTGATTGAGTGCAGGGGTCAAGGTGGCTTGTATGCGAATAGGCGGTTGTATGAGGGTAAAATCCAGCTCCGCTAGGGGGATGGACTGCCCATTTTGCTCAGCACTGAGGCGACAGCGATAAGCGCCTTCTTCTAGCTGTGCGGTATTCAATGTGTGTGATTGGGTTTGTCGGGCGTTGGCCGCCAAATCCATTAGATCCGTTTGCGTTTGGATGATGTCGCCATTGGCGAGATCAACAAAAGTCCGGGTGATGTTAACGCCCTGTAAAGCGTTATTCGCTGAATTTGTCAGTGTATCGCTGCACACCACGGGTTCACCTTGAGGGGTTTCCGGTGCGGAGACAGTGAGGCTGCCTTGAAGTTGTTGCAATGGGCTGGGTTTGATCCCAAAACCGGCGGAAGCCAGCGTCTCCCAGGTGTTATTGAGGTTAACTTGTAGCACACAGGCATAGCCGCCGTTGAGTGTGCTTGTGTCAATCGTTTGCACAACCGTTGCGGTGTTGCCGGGGGCGGGTGGGGTGACTGCCGATGTTGTCAGTTCGATGCCGTCTAAGCTGACTAGAAGGTGCCTGAGGATACCGTCGGCTAAAGCATTACGGCCGGTATGCACGACCGTTTCGGTACACAGCATTGGCGTACCGGCTTGTACCAGGGTTGCATTGAGTGTGACTTGGCCGACCAATCCGAGTAGGGCGTGCGGTTGTACTTGAAAGCGATTGCTGCTGTTATCCAGTGTGGTGCCGGTGATGCTGTCGGTAATCAGCAGGTTCACCCGGTATTCACCGGGGTCGATATTATCCAGTGTGACCTGGAAGCTGATGTCTTTGAGGCTGCCGGGTAATAACTCGCTGAGGGCACGGCTGTCGGTGAATAAAATCTGTTGCGTTGGGCCGGTGACGGTCACGCGGGCAATGCTATTGCCTTGTCGTGCATTGGTTGCGGTATTGCGAATACGACCGAGTAACTGTACGCGGTCAGTACTTTCATACACCAATTTTTCCGGTGTGATGGTGCTGACGGTGGCGGTATTTGGTTGTGTACTCGGGTCGATTAAAAACGGCACCTGGCCTTTGGCAACGGTGATGCTGTTTTCATCCAGCAGCCTCACCTGTAGCTGATAGTCACCTTGGAAGCGCTGCCCGGTGAACCACTCAGAAGCAACCGCCTGTTCGGATAGTACCGGCTGCTCGTTGATGGAAATATCCGGCAGTGTTTCCGCCAGGTTACCTTGTGCATCGGTGATTGAAAGCTTTAAGGTGCCGTTGAATGCGGTACCACTGTCGTTGCCGATGGCAACTTGGATGCCCACTCTGGCATTGGCGCTGTAGCGTGCAGCATCCAGCATGGGGGTGATGTATTTTCGGCTGGCTGCGAGCAAGCTGGGAACGTCGATGGGGACTTTGACCGTTTCACCAGGCCTAAAACTGTTGCTGAAGACCAGAAAGGCCGCTTGCGCCACCGCTCGGGTTTCGCCTTCACCGAGGTTTTTAAACAACCAGTTCAATTGCAGGTCAAACCCGCGTTGGTCAACGTCTTTCAACGACCAAATGGCTTCTTGGGTTCCATCACCGCGATCAATCATGCGGGTTGGGGCAGGGTGGCTGCTAGCAAGATCCACATCGGCCCGAGTCACGATGTGGGCATCAACATCAATGCCGCCGCAAATGACGGGGAAGGAAAAAATTTGGCCTTGATTGAGGTCGGTCCAAATCAACAAACGTTGACCGAAACGATCATAAAACAGCACGTCCATATCGCGTAATAAGGGATCAATGCTGGGGCCGTTTAACACTAGATTAGTTTCTCCGTTTGCCCCAATCAACTGAATGATGGTGTCTTCTTCTCCACTTATCTGAAAAGGTAATAGTTGCGTAGGTGCAAACAACAGATTGTTCGCGCAATCGGCGGTGACATTAACCCCTTCATACTCAAACTTGGCATCATCAAAATAAACGGAAACTTGATAATCGGGTGCGACGCGCAAAATTTTATGGCCGACCACGAGGACGTAAAAATTGCCAAGTACATCGATGGTTAAGCTCTGTGCATTTGGCGTTGATGCCAATGCTTCGATACGGCCGTCAGGATGAATTCGAGACAGGGTGTTACTCACCACAAAAACCGCATCGTGATAATCAACCGCCACCGCCGTTACCGTTTCGGACAATTGTGCGAAGGTTGATACATCGCCATCCGGCGTGATTTTGAGCACCTGTCTTGAGCTGATCACATAGAGGTTGTCTTTCGAGTCCACCGCCATCCCATTGCCCAGGCCCGGTAAACCGGTGACAAAATCACTGACGATACCATCGGGTGTGATTTTGACAATGCGAGTGTAGGCGGAGGCATAGATGTTGCCTTTTGTGTCTGCCCCAATGGCTCGGCCTAATGCCCCAGAGGTTGCGGCCAGTGCGGTCGCATCAGCATCGATTCGGGTAATACTGGTCGAGTCGGCACCGATAATGTTGAGGGTTGACGTTGCTGTGCGGTCACCTGGAAAGACTTGCTCCTGGTGCAGGCTTAACGTGCTGCTGGCATTTGGCCCGACATGCAGGGTATTGCTGAGTTGGCCCTCTGCCCCGGATTCAGTCTCTAACGTGAGCAAATAATCACCACTGACATCCGGCGTCCACATGCCGAAATCAAGCGCGACAACGGGTGCGCCAATAGCCAGTGATGGGAAAGAGGTGGTGGCATTAAAGACCGTATCACCTACCTGTAGGCCGGGTGTTGTTTGGCCAAGACGGATATCGTGAATTTTATGGTCTGATTGCGTGGTCGCGAGTATGCGGCCGTCTGACAAGCGGTTTAGACCCGATATTCGAGGAAAGACCAGGCTGCCAAGTACGATATCATTACGCGTGCCGTCACTGTCGAACATCGCCAGATGGGATTGATAAGAGGCGGTTATCCGATTGTTTTTATCGATATTCAAGCGCCCAATAGAAGGCAGACCTTCTGCCATCACGCGTATCGAAAAATCGGGTAAAATACGTGTAATGAGACCACTGCCTCGCTCCGCAATGAAGATATCGCCAGTTGAATTTGCTTCAATATCTTGCGGTTGTGATAGCCCACTGGCGATAATGCTGGCCTGGTTATTCTCGCTGTACTGAACCAATGTATTCTGATTGTTTTGATTATCCGTGACCACGAGCTGACCCGACGAGGTTCTGACTAACCCATAGGACACTCTGCCGAAATTGCGTTTCAGCGATCCATCACGTCTGTATTCGAAGATCGAACCATGGCTGGCGGTAATGTCACCATTGGATTCCAACCACATATATTCAGTGGCTCTATTGACAAAAACGTCGGTCGTACCATTAGGTTTCAGGCTTAAAATCGCTGGGGGCGATGCGTTGGCGATGAGCAATTGACCGTCCGCATCGAACAAAATGCCTTTCGGCGCACGCACACCAAAAGTACTGCTAATGAGCTGTCCATCGTGTTGATAATATGCCATCTTATTGCGCGTATAATCACCCACAAAAATATCGCCCGTTGGGGATGCTGCCAGTGCCTGGATACTGCTAAAACCATCAATTAGGTTGGTGATCTCACCACTGTCTATATCCAATCGTTTGACGGTTGAAGTGTTCGCGAGCAAAATTGACCCCGTTGATTCTACAGCGATTTTTTGATAAGCGCCCGAAGCGACTATTTCTGGCAAAGTATCGGGGTTGGTGATGCGTAGGATCAAAGCATTCCCGACATTGGCGACAATCAAATCGTTATTGGCGGTTAAGGTGATACCCCATGGTAACGATAGAGAGCTGTAGCGTTTATCGACCTGCTTATCCGCAGTAAGGCGGGTGAGCTGACCATTAATATGTAATATCCACCAACGTGATTGCTCATCCCGCACGGCACTGATCAGGTATTGCGACTGAAAAATTGGGTTGGAGATAACCTTTTCAATCTCACCGGTGTCTGACACATGGTGAATGCTGCCAGGTGCAGCAACATACACACCCCCTTCATTTGCAAGCGTTAAAGCTCTGCTGTTGCGCAGAAAAACCTGGATTTCTTGACCCGCTGCATCCAGTTTTGACAGGCCATGGTTATTCATCATCCACAGGTTTTGGTTGCGGCGATCAAACAGCATATCGTAATAAATTGGCTGGCTTACTTGTTTGAACTCACTGACCGTACCTTGAGGATCAATGCTAAACACCGTTTTGCCACCGTATGTTGCAACCAAAATGTGTCCATTCTCAGCAACGGTGATGGCGGATGGGGAAAACGTGGTTTGCGCAAAGACCTCGACGTTACCTTGCGGGCTAATTTTGAGCACATTTTTTCGGCGAAACTCTGTCACAAACAGATTGCCATTGGCATCCAGTGCCATCGATGAAGTGCGTGCATCCAAACCGTCTACCACGCGTGATACCAGGCCTTCTGGCGTTATTCGGGTAATGTACGTTGGATTCAATATGTATTTATCGCCATTCGTTGCTTGGCGCATGAGTATTGGTGATTTGAACTGCGGTAAAATGTACGGTGTGGCCACACCAGTGTCGTCGATCTGGGTGATCTGATCCAATTGGGATACCAATATCCGGTTACCATCGTTAATAATGGTATTCGCACCTGTCAGCGCATTTTGTGTTATTTGTGTTGTTTCCTCTCCCTCAACTCGGTAAACCTGTTCATTTGCGAGAAAGCTTAAGTCGCCGTTTGCATGGGTTGCGATTGATCGTACGAGGTGCTTTTGCGCACCAGTGAATGCCTCACGTTGATGCTCTGGGTTGAACTTCACGATGTTTCGCGTTGCATAGTTACCCACAAATACATTACCCGCCGCATCATAGGCTGCTGCATAAGGCTTCGCGATGGTTGGCCCGACCAATTCAGTGATGCGGCCATCCGCTTCTATGCGAACCACACTGTGACTGTGTTGATTGGAAACCACGGGCCGACCACTGGGGCCAATTTTCACATCATAAGGCCCGGATAGGCCCGTGGCGACGGTTGTGATGGTGCCATCGGAGGTGATTTTGTGTAACGTATTGTCCATGAAACTGGTGACGTAAAGGTCGTCATTGGCATCCACGGCAAGGCCAAATGGTTGGTTGATACCTTCGGCAAAGGTTGACAAAATGCCATCAGCAAACATCGATACGCTATTACCGCGCCGGTTTGCAATAAACAGCCGATCATGGCTATCAATGGCCATGCCGACCGGGTCGCTCAGCCCACCAGAAATGCGTGTGGTAATGGTGCCATCGACTGACACCTCACTTAAGGTGTTAGCGCGAATAATCAGTACTCGTCCATCGGGCAGTACTTCGATGGCGACCTGGCTACTTAATCCAGTGGGGATTTGCGTGCGCACACCAGCCGGGCTTATTTTGACGAAATTATGGGATCGATTCAGGACGTAAACATTGCCTTCTGCATCAACCTCCACATCCGATGGGTAGGAAAAACCGTCAGCAAATTTGATGACGCTACCGTCAGGTAGGATTTTCGATACCGAGTGACTCCCCCTGTTCGCCACATAGACTGAACCATCCGCACTTTCCGTCATACCATTTGGCTGGTTTACCTGATCTTTATCCGCCAGGAGTGAAACATTGAGCAGTGCTTGAGGGGGTTTAGGCCCTGCGTTTTTCAGGGTTACTGTTGCGGTAATCGAGCCTGCATCAATTGGCAGGTTACCGTTATTGCCGATACTAGCGATAATGTTAACGGGTTGTTGTGAGGCTAATTGCGTAATCGGTGGCTCGAAGCTGGCCATGCCGCCAATCCGTGTGGTTGCCAGAACGTCCACAAATTGATCACGCTCTGCCAATAATTGACCACTTGGCCCATCGTAGGCCTGCACGATCAGTTGATAGCGACCGGCAGGCACTGAACCAAAGTGCCACTCTACTTCTGTTTCCGTGATTTCTCCGGGTTGGGTGTTGACCCAGGCATCTTCTGCGAGGCCGCCCAAAGGAATGCGCACCGCCGGAAACTGCTCAATGATGTCGCCATTGGCATCGGCAACGGTTAAAAACAAGCGCACCAGTTGCGCTTGAGTGCCGCTATTTAACAACATCACACCCAGCCCAACTTCACCGAATGCGTCATATTCGTGTCCACCATCTTCGGTGTGAATACTCACGATATCGAAGGATTGAACAACATTTCGGGATAACGCGAAGTTAGCAACGATTTGTGTGGACGTGGTGATATCCACGTGACCTGTACGAACCTGATAACCGACCGCATCGACCGACAGCGTAGACTGCCCAACCTCAACGCCCGCCACTCGGTAGCGCCCATCAGCGTCGGTCAGCACGGTTTTATTCTGAACGCTCACTGATGCACCAACGAGCGGTGTTTTGTATTCGGCATCAATCACTTGTCCGACGATCAGGCTATCGGTGGGGGGTACCTGGGTTAAACGTAACAAACCGAGATCAATCCGTGTGTTTGCGGGCACCAAGAGTGTGGTTTGTACGCTGTGGTAGCCTGCCGCACTGATCTGGAGGGTTAGCTCAGCCGGGTCGAGCGCGGCAAAGCGGAATGTACCGTCAGCCTTGCTTTGGTTTGTCGCATTGATTTCGACCAGGCGAATTTCTGCTTGTGCGATTGCGGCGCTGCCATTGGCATCAACCACTTTCCCGAAAATTTCAGCTGTGCTGTTCGGGGTTGGCGGTGTTGGTGTCTCTCCGACTTTGTTTAAGGCCGGTGAAAAACTGAGATTACCACCCGCGATAACTGCCCCGGCACCACTGACGGCTGTATAGCCTGATAATGTCGCACTCACGCTTACATCACCTACGGGTATGGCAAGGTGGTAGGCACCACTCCGATCCGTCACTGTGGTGAATGTTTCCGTGCCGATAACGGTAATACCCACTTCAAATAGAGCAACCCCAGTGTCTGCATCCGTCACGACGCCAGATAAAATACCGTTACCGGATACCGGCGTTAACCGCAACACACCAAGGTTAATGATTTGCCCTGCCTGCACCGTCATCGCTTGTGTTGCCGTTTCATAACCGGCCAACTGGTAAGCCAATGTGTGGCTACCCGCGCTGGCCCCATTTAAGGTAAATGTGCCATCATCTGCGGATTGTGTGGATAGGTCGACGTTGCTGGTAACGGCAACATTGGCCAGCAAAAAACCAGTCGCATCATCCACAAATCGGCCATTAATCTGCCCGGTTGTAACATCAACCGGAAATTTAATATTGGCGACCAAATGCAATGCCTGCAACGCCAACGCGGTGGTATAAACGTCATTTTCCCAATGCCCATCTACTGAATTTTGGCCTGCGCTCAACGCTGTCGAAATGGTGGCATAGTGGCTTGCATCTGTGGTCAGAGGCACCACCGCGAGCAACACCAAGGCACGCTCATGGTCATCTGTTAACGGCGCTTGCTGTAAAAAATCGGTTGCGCGCTGCAAGGGGTCACTTAAATTATAATCAAACAGGTACTGTTGTAAGGCACGTACGACGATAGCCGTGGTGAAAACACTGCGCTGGGTCTTCGTCACATAACCGAAACTGCCATCTGGGTTTTGTTGCTGGAGCAAAAACCCAATCGCATTCTCAATGTTTTGTTGGTGGGGGCCTTTGGCAACCGCCAAGGCCTGTAATGCATACCCAGTATTCAGAACTGAGCTACTGAATGATGTGTGAAAACTAAACCCGCCATCCTTATTCTGCTGCTTGACCAGCGCTTGCAGGGCGATGTCCGGGCTTTCGCCTGCGCTGAACTGGGCCATGATTTGGCGGGCAAGATACTCACTGCTGTTGTCGCCGATATCATTTAAAAAAGTGCGCGTTTTATCTTGGTCTAAGGCCACTCTGTGATCTGGTAAAGCAAAGGCGGTTAACGTTTCCGATACGTTTTGGAAGTCAATGCCCGAATCTTGCCCGGAAGCGATGTCGCCAGTTTGATCTTGTTGCGCCGACAGCCATTCCAGGCCTTTAACCATGTCCGCCTGAGCGGCAACACTGAAGCATAACAGGACGATCAAGAGTTTGAATTTGATCATTGACGTCACCTTTTTAAGTTGATGAGCGGCAGGCTTAAAATAGCATGGATTCGCAGTATTTTAATATAACCTGCACTTAACTTGAGTTAAGCGCAGGTTAACCATATATTCAAGTTATTCACTATTTCTGTGTAGGGATCATTAGATAAGCTCAGAACTGGGTTAGAAAGTAACGGCAACGTCACACATAAAGCCAGTATGTATTTATGTCATCCTGTGCCTGAGTGATGGGGGGCGTGATGGCAGCCCTAAAGGATACACACCTTAAATAATGAAAAATTACTTTATATATGGAAATTCAGACCACACATCCTTCCGGTTTGGTTTAAACACCGTCGTCAGTTCATCGTGTGCTTCACACTGAAAAACGAAAACCAGCATGATGAAATCATCGGGGCAATCGGGAATGAATAACGCGAAAAAGGCCATGTGTTGGCCGCAGGTCGAACAACTGGGTATTCTCGAATAATCTGCCCAGTATCGAATTCTTTGTTCAATAAAATCCTCCCTTAACGAGCCGCCGATTTTGCCATCATCTAAGGGCTCTAGCGTTTCTTTTGTTCTTTTCCATTTGATGATATTGCTGTTGGTGCCCAATAAATGACATATTCTCACCACAATTTTAATGGTACATTATTTCATGTTTTGCTCTATTGCTTCCCGTGCAGTTTTTTCCATCAATTTAATTTTATGATTAAGTATTCGTTGGAAATTTTTGCTATTTGGGTTATTCCATTCACATGGAATACAAAGGTAATCACAATATTTTTTTAGATCGTCATGATTAGGGGTAGATGGTTTTTGGTGACTGACTAAATTCCGTAAAAATTTACATTCTGTTCTAGCATCTGGTTCAGAATCTGAGTTTTTATATTTAGGGAAATCACTAGTTGTAACTTCGATGATTTGAAATAATAGGTTTATTTTCGATGAGATTGGTAAGTCAGGCGTTTGAGAGATTTCCCATAAAGAAAGTTGAAGTTCCAAGGGGGAGCCATTATCCCATGCTTGTAGACCAATATTTTTTTTGATTGGTATGATATGTTTGGCAAGTACTGTAATAGATGGTTTGTATGGTATTACTTTTTCACCCTTAAGTGTTCTTATTTTTCCGCAGTATTTGTGAGATATTCGCGTATTGATACAAAAAGAAATTCTCTGTATTTCCCTTCGTGCGATATTTTTTGCTTCATCTTCATCATCTACTGACAATGTTATGCTTGCGCATAATTTGTTGTTTTCTTCATACACCTTCATTTCATTGGGGGTCAATTCATCATTACCAATGATATTTAAGGAATGAACTTTCTCAAACTCTACGTCAATTTTTAGCGAAAAGATAAATTTTTCCATGTTTTTTTCTCCAGTTAAATCTAGTACTAGGATACTACTAACATGAATTGTGCCATTTTTTATGTAAATGTATGTTGTTGAATTATGGGCACATAGCTTTAACCTGTGGTGGCCTGAAGATAAATAAACATATATTTCTAGAATTAATTATAATAATATTAAGGGCCCCTGCCCCCTGTGTCAGGATAGTTGTCCGATGAAAATTTCACAACAATGGAAGCTATAAGGTCTAAAGCTGTTGTTGGACACCTGAAAGGCGGCTTGTGCGACAGCCTAGGTTTCTCCTTCACCGAGGTTCTTAAATAACCAATTTAATTGTAGGCCAAGTCGATGTGCTTCAACTGTTTCATAACTGCGATCAATCATGTAGGTTGAGGTGGAGTGTTTTAGTGATGGGAACGTGATGGCAGCCCTAAAGACTACACACCTTAAATAATAAAAAAATTACTTTATATATGGAAACTCAGACCACACATCCTTTCGGTTTGGTTTAAACACAGTCGTCAGTTCATTGTGTGCTTCACACTGAAAAACGAAAACCAGCATGATGAAATCATCGGGACAATCGGGAATGAATAACGCGAAAAAGGCCATGTGTTGGCCGCAGGTCGAACAACTGGGTATTCTCGAATAATCTGCCCAGTATCGAATTCTTTGATCAATAAAACCCTCCCTTAACGAGCCGCCGATTTTGCCATCATCTAAGGGCTCTAGTGTTTCTTTTGTTCTTTTCCATTTGAGGATATTGCGAGTAATGATTGGATAGGTGAACTCAGGGGGATTATGTTTTTTATTGTGTTTGCAAGGTTTAACGATTCTTGTTAACTGCCGCATATTGCCCAACGCTCGGGTAAATCGTTCCTCTTGGTTATGGCATGGGGTGTGGCTAACGCAGTGAAACACTTGTAACAAACCATCACCAAACTGTTTTTGCTTTGACGCATCTTGAATGTCCTCCAGATTCACCTGGACTAAAAACTGCATGGGTTGGCCGCATAATTGGCAATGAGGCCATGCTTCATCTTCAGCTAACCACGGTGTTCCGCCATATTTGGACGCACTGGCAAGCTTTTTTTCACCTTTTCTGAGTGCGGGTAACCACACATCTTGTTGTTGTATGGCGGCCTTGTTTCTCTGATTTTCTGCGAAGGTGCTTACCGGCAGGTTATAGGATAAGGTTTTCCAAAATGGATCTAACATCTCAACTGTTTTACCCTGCTTAATTGCCTCGATTCTTTGCTCGTGAGACTCTAAAGCGGGTTGAGGAGCATGGTTCGTGTAGATTTCAATCAGACAATCTAAATCTAATGGATAGGACCACTCCATAAATTCACTAAAATGCTCAAACACATATTGTGCCTTTTCTTGTAGTGCAATGACTTCACCGGTATCAACATCCATTCCAATGAAAAATTCATAGTGAATGTCATAATCATCCAAGAGATCACCCAACACAAGGCATCTTCTGCCTTTAAAGGCTTTGGCTTTTTTTGGGATTTTATCCGCAAATTTGAGTTCTTCTACGCTGACAATTCGCCAGTCTGCATGAACCATCCAGCCATTACTGTACTGTAGAAACGCTTTGTAATCGTCAGGTAGCGTAATCGCTAGCGTATGTTCGACATCGGCAATGGTTTGTGTTGATGGTGGTGGAAATCTTAGCGATAAATTATGATAAACCAAGTCGGAAGTAGTCGGTTCCCACCAGGTTAAGTTTTTTGCCCTCAACTTATAAAATTCATGCTCCAACTGGATTTTCCGAACAACCTGTTCTTTTTCTGATTTGCTGGTTGGTGGGAAGTGGAGTCCGCCCTGGTATAACTCTTGACTTATTGGGCCACCATGATAATTCTCAAAGCGTTGCATTTTTTGTTCAGGTGTATAATCAAAGCAATTATATTCCTCAGGAGGAAAGCAACCGCGACTAACGTTTTTATTAATGTAAAAATTAACTATTTCTGTTTCCCAGTTTAAAAGAAAAAATTCCCACCCAACATGTTCTACTGATAAGCTTGTTACCATTTCACCACCTAACGCATTATAAAGTTATGTTGTTATTTGGGGTTGTAACAACGGTCTGCTCCAGTGCCCACTTTTGAACCAAAAGTAATGCCTGAATGCGCAGTTACCCGGAATGCTGTCCCGTTTCTAACACCACATCTCCAATAAAACCAGCCCAATGAAAATCCAGCTGATCGATTGTGTCCCGACCGAATTAGCCTTAAAGAAACACCCGATTTATCGTTACTTTTGTTAACCAAATCTCCAATTGCGCCACCTTCTACAGACGAAAAAAATGGATATTCGTCACAATCAAAACTGACATTTCGAAATTTTTTCTTTAGTATTTCCCTTGCGTCTTTGTTGCACTCCGTTCGCCCATATTTTTTCGAGTTATACCATTGTCTCCCAATGGTGATAAAAGAGCGGTTTAACCTGATTAGGTGATGCGGTTTGCCAGCTCCTAAGGCAGAGACAATATGATCCCTTTGCTCTTTTTGCCCCGTTGCGCCCTTTTTTTTCTTTTCTTGGCTTCTGGATCGAGTCCCTTGATGAAATGTTCTAAGTTCTGTGACCTGTTTTGGGTCAAAAAATGTGGTTAGCTCAATGGCGAGCAGTGCAAGCGCTAAAAATTTAGGATTGGGAGGGGCACAAAGCGGTGGAGCGGATGCGGCGACTTTATGAAAACGCCAAGTTAGATTCTGGCTGCTTTGGGCCGTGCAGTTTGAGGGCGGAACCGCAGTCAATGAGAGTATCACCAGGCCCACGGATCTCAAAATATCAAGCCCTGTTGCAATAACCTTCGGAAGCGCTATAGCATTGCTTATCGCGGACACGGTTCTTGTCAATACAGTGAGGAAAAAGCTGTCGACCATTGTGGTTGCTAACGAATTGACGGCACTGATAACACTCAATTGTTCATCGTGTAGTTCACCGCCATTGGCACCACTATAAACACTGTAAATGCGGTATGCGCCGTTCCCGGTTTCTGGATCTTGAATAATATACCCGACCTCTTCTTGTCCATTGAAAATGAGTGATTTTTCAGAAACTTGTACAATCTGGTCAGCTTGAACGGCATTTTGAATGTCTTCTAAAACTTGGGTGGGTAAATTCAACTGCGTAGAGCTTAGATTATCCCGAGTGATGGTGTAAATTCTCTGGCCTTCCCTCAAAGCTTGAGCGAGTAAATTTGTTGTAGATGAGGCTTTTGGTTTAAATTCTTCGGTCGAAAAGGAAAAAGACAATACTTCGTTTTCAAGGCTGGAAGAAAATAAACCAATCACTAGATTGGCACCGCGAACCTTAGCTTGGTTGTTATCTTGGGCCACAATCGAATGTGTAGAAAGGTCGATATCAAAACCAAGGCCATCGATTTTGACGGATTTTGGAATACCGAAGTGATAGGTTGGTGTAAACCTGGATCCCATCATGCCAAAGGAGGGTTGTCGGTAGGCAATGACTTCCCCCGACTCAACAAGTTCATTCAGGAATTCATCTGCATGTACAAAAAATGAGGTTATCGCATAGTGAAACAAGCTGCTGCCTGTAATATGTTCATCTTCGTGTACCACCATTTGATTAAACGGGATGCCTTGCAGATCCAGTCCAATGGCAGCAAACTCACCTGCAACATGAACGTTGTCTACGCTATGCATACCACCCGCCAATAAACTGATGCCGGTACGGGAAAAAACCTCTTCGCCCATCGTAAAGACGCCACCTTCTGCTACGACCTCATCATCAACCCATAATACCGCTTTTAAGCGGATTAGATATCCAGGTAGTTGGCTGGCAACTTGGCCTAATTGTAGAGGCTCATTGGTGACCTCATCACCCAATAAATAATGGCTCATTAGGTCACGGTCTTCGTTGGATACCGGCAAAAAACCAAACGTCACGCGTTTGCCGGCAAGCCCTGGTAAGCTTGCTTTGAATTCAATCACAGGGCTATCTAAGGCTTGTGCCTGTTTTGACGCATACAATGCAAATTCAAACTGTTTTTTTTGTGAGTCGGGCATTGAGGTAAAAATATCGCCTCTTCTAAGTTGTTTATAGGGCAAAGTAGATGACAGCATTCGATTGGTCGTTTCTCTTAGGTACACCCGTCTCTTGATCCATCGGTCCTCCAGTTCCAATCTATCTGCCCAGTCGTATATTGAAGTTTCAGCTTGTGCTAATGCGGTTCTTACGGTTTCTACATCTGCGCCTTTGATCCATCCTTCCTGGTCATTGACTTCGGCTTGATATGCGCCATAGAGCATGCTGATGTCGAAGGGGGGTTCAGTGGTATAGTTAGGTGCATCTTCATAATCAAACTGTTTAAAACTCGCATCCATGGGGATCCAAGTATCCGGTTTACGGTTGACCACACCTCTGCTCGGTTCAAAATCGACAAAAGCTTCAACCCAAACATGCTCCATATCCACATAAGCAAATTTGCCGCCTACTGTTACCCCCGTGCTCGGAATGCCACCCTGAGCCAAAAGTTCCAAAGCGGCTTTTGGGGTTTTTGCACCACCCACCCAGTTCATCGCTTGATCTATGGGCACTCTGATCACGCCGTAACGAAATTGTGCCGGGATGTCTGCTGCACGTAACAGTGCGATAAGCAATGAACTCGTATCATGTGCGTTGCCTTTGCCCGTTTGTAAAGTCATATCCGAGCCTTGTATCGAACCAAAACTTGGAATGAAGCCAGTATTGTTATAGACAAAATTGAAAATTTCCACCGGATTTTTTCCGAAATACGCAGCTAAATCTCGCATCTGTTGGGTAATTTGCACTGCTTCGGAAGCTTGTAGAAAATCCGTGTCCGATGTTTCAGCCTGCAACATGCCTGGGGTTATTTCATTAGCCGCCAACACAACCGGCTGTGGCGGAAACAGAAAGGCGTGTAGTGCTTGTTTGTTTTTTGAGGGTTTTCTGGTTTTGCCTCTCATGCCCTTAAAAGGCAGTTTGTTGGGATCAAATTTGTTATGACTGCGCTTAAATTTTACTTTTTTCATGAACTCATGCATGTTGCCTATCGAATCCCGTTGTTCTGAATCCGATTCAGCTTGGTTCATATCATCCATCAGTGTCATCATGGTGTTGAATTTGGTGGTGTATTTTGCAACAGCGGCTTCATGTCGCTGCATGATGACATCAGACATATGCTGTTGTTGAAGCTGTGTTTTGATTTGATCAAATTCTCCCAGAGTATTTTTGTGCATGGCAATGAAGTCACGTTTCATCGAGAGCATTTGATCCATTTCTTGCGTCATAAGAGACGCATCACTGCTGAACAATTCTTGGAACCAACCCGACGGTTCAATTTTTTCCATATGGTGTTTTTGCCGACCGATACGCTCTTTGAATTGCTGCAAGTAGGTTGTATATTGCGCGCCTCGTTGTGGTGTTTTTCGCTTGTTTTGTGCCTCGTTAACCCCGGCTAACGCGGGGTGTAAGTTAAACGTGAACAAAAAGAAAAACACCACGAGAGATGCTGTCATTCTAAACAAGGTGTTTGCATCCAGCATGCTTCCAATCACGGATTTTGACATTATTTTTCTCCCACTTGTTGGCTGAGCTGCCGAATCAGTTGGCCGAGTAGATGCCTGGTTGAGGTTGCGCTATCACCTGGATTGAGGTTCGGTGTTTCTTAATTTTTCCATATCTCGCTCAATCGTCAATTGATGAATGAGTGCTCCGGGTGAAAATATTCGACAATAACTCCAATCTAAAGTAAAGATACTATCCTCGTAATCGTCATCAAGATAATATTTGTTTTTTAAGACACTTGTGCGGTCTCTTGAATTTGGATCACCCATACTTTGAACAATTTTAAGTTGTTCTATGGCTGTCTGTTCTAGGTATTCTAAATCTAATATTCTAGACGAAACATCTTTATAATGGTCTTCTAATTCGTGG
>Ga0256847_1000774_pt1 | contig 18538 bp, 18 predicted proteins | sample TeddybearmetaG_FD_189099 | JGI IMG/M metagenome (GOLD analysis project Ga0256847, IMG submission 189099) | Hydrothermal vent microbial communities from East Pacific Rise, Pacific Ocean - Teddybear | ecosystem: Environmental > Aquatic > Marine > Hydrothermal vents | place: Pacific Ocean: East... | reverse complement strand
CCTTTATCTTCGCCGCATTTGCCTTCGCCGCCTTTATCTTCGCCGCATTTGCCTTCGCCGCCTTTATCTTCGCCGCATTTGCCTTCGCCGCACTTGCCTTCGCCACATTTACCTTCAGCACCGGCCAACAGGTTGTAACCGCTGTCCAGTTCGTTTGCTGCAAATGGGTTAGAGTCTGCATAAGCTGTACTTACGGTTGCCAGACTGGCTACAAAAGTCATACCAACAGCCACCGCGATTGGCTTAATTTTGCTCTTTAACATTGTGTTAGTTCTCCTCATTACACATTTATTATTGCAGACGAACTTTGCCGGTTACTGCGCGCTTTAAGTGCGACTATTCGGGTTTGCCGTCCATATTTACGTCGTGCTTTCTTTTATAGTACCCCGTAAGGCTACTAATCAAGTTTCAGAACATCAACCATTTAATGTCCATGTCATTTAGGACACAAGGACCTGCTACAAGTTCAAATCGCACCACACGCATTTATTCTGCCAACATAGATTCGATTTTTTTCATTAATCGCTCAACTTTAGGCACGGAAACCTTAAAGCGCCTCCCTAAACTTTGTGCAAAGATGCTAACCCGCAGTTCTTCCAAATTCAGTCTTAAAAACTGTATTTGTTCCGTCTCAGGCGACTGTTGCATAATTTTCTGCAATCGAGCTTCAAACGAAGTAATGATTAGGCTTGAATGCTGATCCTTGTCAACTCGACCCTGCAAATGTTGCAGTCGGTATGTCGCAGCGTCAATAAATCGCGGTATTTCTGCAAGCATGACGGAGCCGATAGTGTTCAGAAAATGAGCATTCACCAGGCTATCCAGATGGTTACGAATGTCAGCAACCGCTGGTTGAAAAGCGGGCGAAAGTGTCTCCTGCAAACTGGCCACTAGCCTGAATCTGCGTTTAAGTATCTGTCTGGTCTGGTCCAGCACCCCGTTAAAAACATTACCCAAATCGCCTCTGTTTGCCAGCAACCGGGCCTCAAAATCTGATTTTGTTTCTGGCGTGGGGCGACCCTCAAAAAAACAGTACCAGGCGCTGACAAGCAATATTTGTTCCTGTAGCTCTTCGCTACTGCCTAGCACGGCAAAATGCAAAGCCATCTCCGAACTACTGGACAAATTTCTACGGAGAAAGTTAGTTGCCTTGCTTTCATGCAATAGCGCCATACGCGCATATCCCTGTCGATTAAGTTGATGCTGCTGCCTGCGTGACTCGACCTGTACCAGGGCAACCCTCCCCTGCCTGTCTTCTAGCGCCTGGAACCCCAACAGATGGCCACTGCTCTTACTCACAAGTGCAGAAGAATCAACCCCCGCAGATGGAAATTCGTTTAAAAGATGCGAAACCACATTTTTTTGCTGGTTCTGCGGTTCAGCTGAAATGATAATTTTACGCAGCAGTACAGCGAGATCCCGCCCCTGATCAATGAGTTTGTTTTTAGGTCCACGAACTTGAAGGTTAAATTTATAATTATCCTGTAATATATTGATATTAAACATTTTTATATCTACATCTACCGCACGATATCCGGAGATTAGTTCACTAAGTTTTTCTTTCAAACTGCCTTCGCCAAAACCTTGTTCTCGCAACAAAACGGTACTAAGTTCTTCAACAAGGTCTGGAATCGGAACCAGCCTGCGACGAATAGATTTCGGCAAATTACGAATCATTTGCTCGCATTTTGCCATTAGCAACCCGGGCACCAGCCATTCGAGTCGCATATGCGTCAAGCTTTCAATATCTTCTGCTCTTATCTGTAGAGAAATTCCATCATCTATTTCACCGGGGGCAAATTTGTATTTAACAACATAGGATTTGTTCCCCATTTCCAGCCTCGAGGGAAACATCGCAACGCCCGGAAGTTCAATGTTGTTGAGCACGTCCTGCATTGACATGTACAACAAATTTGGTTGGTTTTGTTCGGCCTTACGTACCCAAACATCCAGACTTCGCATGTCTACAATCTCTTTTGGAATACGCTCATCATAAAAAGCCAGCATATGATCGTCATGCAACAACAAGTCTCTACGGCGATAGGTATCTTCTTTTGCAAGCACTTCCCGTACTAACTGCAGATTGTGTGCTAGAAATTTACGGTTACGTGTTGATGCCCCACCCCGTACCAGGCCCTCGCTGAGGAACAGATCACGTGAACTGGCAGCAGTTTGGGCAAAGTTATGGGATTTTTGCGATTGAAAAACCAGCCCGTTCTCTTCAGAACCAAGGCTAATCAAGCGTTTTTCTACTACCGGCAAACCGTAAAGCGTTACTTTCTGGTAGGCCTGCACCTCTTCGCGCTTTACGCTCCAATGCGGTTCCGAGAGACTCGACTTCAATAGGTGTTTGGCACATTCCTCCACCCATCTGATGTCAATCTGCGCGACACAACGTGCATACACCTTGCCCGTTTCAGCTATTTCAGCACACATCACCCATCGGGGTTGACGTTTAAACAAAGCTGAACCGGGAAATATCGAGAACTTTTGCTGTCTGGCACCAAGATACACACCCTTTTCTTCTTTGATACCTATGTGTCCCAGAAACCCGGGAAGTAGAGCACGGTGCAAATTATCAAAATTCGAATCCGTCGTATCCAGAGTGTTAACTCGCATTTTGTTGGCACGGCAGATCAACAGCAACTGCCGATGCAGCTCCCGCCATTCACGCATACGCACGAGCGATAAAAACTGTTTTTTCAAGCGGCGCGAATAGCCGTTTCGGGTGAGCGCTTCACGTTGCTCCTCAGACCAGATCCAGATTTTCAAAAAAGCACAAAAATCTGACCTGTTATCTCGAAAGATCGCATGCGCCTGATCTGCAAGCTGTTGTTTTTCGAGTGGCCTCTCGCGCGGATCCTGTAAGGCCAGTGCACTCACCATTACCAGCGCCTCGGCAAGACAGCCCCGTGTATGTGCGACCAGCAAAATTTTGGCCAGTCTGGGATCGACAGGCAATTTGGCCATAAGACCGCCTGCTTTGGTAAGTTTGTTCTCCTGGAGGGCACCTAATTCTGTCAGTGCATTTATGGCATCTTTAATAACCGCCTGAAGGGGCATATCCAAAAATGGAAATTTCTGTTCATCTCCCAGCCGAAAGGCACGCATTTGTAAAACGACAGAAGCAAGGCTGGTACGTAAAATTTCAGGGTCTGTGAATTCCGGGCGATGCTCAAAATCCTCCTGCGAATACAGCCGATAACACACACCCGCAGCTATTCGACCACAGCGTCCCTTGCGTTGATTGGCGCTCGCCCTTGAAATGGCTTCAATAGGTAAGCGTTGCAACTTACTACGGTGACTATAGCGGCTGATACGCACTTGCCCCGGGTCAATGACGTAGCCAATATTAGGTACAGTGATAGAGGTTTCTGCAACATTTGTGGCAAGTATTACCCGCCGGTTAGACCCGGCATTAAAAACTTTATGTTGCTCACTTGCAGATAATCTGGCGTACAGCGGTAACACAGCATAATTGGGCAGGTTAATATCTGTAGTACGAAAATAAGTCCGTAAATTTTGTGCTACTTCAAATATTTCTCTCTCGCCAGTTAAAAAAACCAGCACATCACTCGCTGTTGACTTTGCGCGTCGCGACCTCTGATTAATATTCTGAAGACAATCCAGTATTTGCAGGCTGAGTTCCTTCTCCAGCTCATCACAAAGATAAACTTCCTCTACCGGATACCCACGCCCACTAACCGATACTACCGGCGCATCACTAAAGTATTTTGAAAAAGCTACTACGTCGATGGTGGCGCTGGTTACAATCACCTTCAGGTCAGGCCGCCTGGTAAGCAATTGCTTGAGATACCCAAGTAGAAAATCTATATTCAGACTGCGCTCATGGGCTTCATCAATAATTATGACCTCATACTGACTCAAGTAGCGATCACTACGAATCTCAGTCAACAACAAACCATCAGTAAGCACCTTAATCAGACTGGTGTCAGAAGAAGTGTCTGCAAAGCGAACAGAATACGCCACAACATCACTGGATTTTGTATCCAGTTCATCGGCAATTCGATCGCTTACTGCCCTGGCTGCTATGCGTCGAGGTTGAGTGTGCCCTATTTTTCCACGAAGACCATAACCGGCTTTCAGGCACATTTTGGGTAATTGCGTAGTTTTTCCGCTACCAGTCTCCCCTGCAACTATTACCACCTGGTTAGTTTTTAGTAAGTCAGATACTTTCTCCAGATACGCGGATATTGGCAGTTCATCAGGAAAACTGATTTTTTTTGGAAGCAGCGCGGAACGAGCTGCAAGAAGTTGTTGGGATGCAGCCAGTCGTTTAAGTCCCCGGGCGTGCTCTTCAGCACTCGAACGCTTTGATAATAGTCGTTTTAGCGGGAACACGTCCCGGATCATTACAGATTGCGGGTTAAATGCGGGCACCAACTACCTGGTCAGCGATTGCATTGCTTCTTCCAGGCCAGCGATTGTCAGCGGATACATATCCCCACCCACCAGATCTTTGGTAATGGATACTGAAGATGAATATTCCCAGGTGTCCCGAGGGGTAGGGTTTATCCAGATAAGTTTATCGTACACAGTGGTAAAACGATTCATCCAGTCAAGACCGGGCTCTTCGTTCCAGTGTTCAACACTGCCCCCCGCATGTGTAATTTCATAGGGTGCCATTGTCGCATCACCAACAAATACTACCTTATAATCATGCGCGTACTTATTTAGGATTTCTGAGGTAGGTATGCGTTCATTCATGCGGCGACGGTTGTCTTTCCAAACCGACTCATAAATAAAGTTATGGAAGTAGAAACTCTCCATATGTTTAAACTCGGTTCTTGAAGCTGAAAACAGCTCTTCGCAGACACGAACATGCGCATCCATAGAACCTCCAATATCAAAAAACAGTAATACTTTCACTGTGTTTTTACGTTCGGCACGCATCCGAATATCAAGCAATCCACCGTTATCAGCGGTGTGCTTAATGGTTTCATGCATGTCCAGTTCAACTTCATGACCGGTGCGCGCAAATTTTCGCAGCCGCCTTAAGGCAATTTTTATATTGCGGGTACCCAACTCAACAGAGTCATCCAGGTTTTTGTACTGTCGTTGTTTCCAGGATTGCTTTGCCTTTTGCTTTTTACCTTTACCCTTTCCTCCAGGGCCTTTTTTACCCTGTTGATTGGGATCATCACCCTCTTCTCCCTGGCCTTTTTTTGCATCTTTAGCAGCTTGTTCTGCGGCCTTTTTTTCTGCGTCCTGCAGTTCTTTTTTAAAGCTCTCGAACAGTTTTTCAAGCCCGCCAAGATCGTTAATTTTCTTTAACTCTTCCGGGGTCAGCGATTTTTCAAACTCGCGACGCATCCACTCGTCTGGAATCATAGATTCCAGCAAACCATGCAAATCTTCCAGACCTTTGAAATACGCTCCAAATGCTCTATCAAATTTATCGTAGTTCTTTTCATCCTTAACCAGACACGCTCGGCTAAGCAGATAGAAATCATCAATATTCGCGTACACAAGATGCTGCTTCAATGCCCTGTGCAAATCCAGTAGTTCACGAATAGTAACTGGCAGCTGATACTTTTTTAGGGTAAGAAAAAAATTAACTAACACAACTATCCCCGACTATCCCTTCTGTTCATAAAAGCCAGGCGCTCAAGCAAATGTACATCCTGTTCGTTTTTAATTAATGCTCCATACAATGGTGGTATGGCTTTGGTAGTGTCCCTGTTGGTAAGTATTTCGTCTGGAATGTCATCTGCCATTAGCAATTTCAACCAGTCAATCAACTCTGAAGTAGAAGGCTTTTTCTTTAATCCGGGGACTTTGCGTACATCAAAAAAGATGTCCATGGCTTCTTTAACCAGATCACCCTTAATATTGGGATGATGCACATCCACAATTTGTTGCATGGTCTCACGATCCGGGAAATTAATATAATGAAAGAAACACCGCCTTAAAAAAGCATCAGGAAGTTCTTTTTCATTGTTACTTGTAATAATAATAACCGGGCGTATTAGCGCTTTAACTGTCTCACCCGTTTCATAGACATAAAACTCCATACGATCCAGTTCCTGCAACAGATCGTTAGGAAATTCTATGTCGGCCTTATCAATTTCATCGATAAGTAAGACGACACGCTCTTCCGCTTCAAAAGCTTCCCAAAGTTTACCTTTCTTAATGTAATTACGAATATCATTAACCCGTTCATCACCCAATTGTGAGTCGCGTAAGCGGGTTACTGCGTCATATTCATATAAACCCTGCTGTGCTTTGGTAGTGGACTTAACATGCCACTGAATAAGTCGGGTACCTAAGGACTTGGCCACTTCTTCAGCCAGCATGGTTTTTCCTGTTCCCGGTTCACCCTTTATCAACAAAGGCCGCTCCAGTTTTACAGCCGCATCCACGGCCATACTTAATTCGTCTGTGGAAATATACGCTTCGGTACTTTCAAATATCATCAATACTTCTCTTTAAGCCAAGTGAATTAGATTGAAGCTTACTTTAGCAGTTGAATCGCGCATAGCAAGCTGTAACGAGCGCGGTTATCTCGCAGTTCGATTTTGATAGAGTTTCCAGAACTGAACGAACGTGAGCACCACAATTACCAGTAAACTACCAGCACCAAGAGTTTGCAATGCCGGCCAGGGATTTCCGTCACTCTTAAATACCCCCTCAAACAGCGCAACAATAAATGCCGGTGCATAGTAACCCTCAATCACCTGAATTCCTGCTGGTAAAAGTAACAATACCAGGGCAAGGCATCTAAGCAGCGTTCTTAGCCATATCCATTTGATTGACCGGGAAAACACAAAGACACCTGCCACGGTTCCTAAACCAGCCAAAGCAACTATTATCCAGACGTAGGCATAATTCATACTTCAATCCAGGTAATTACATGTTCTTCAATTTCGTCAGGGTGAATATGGTGTTCAGAAACAATTTTACCACGCACGGAAATGCCTGCTTCATGAACCGTTTTCGGTGAACCGGATACCAGTGGGTGCCACCATTCCAGAGGCTGCCCTTCCGCCAGCCGCCTATATGCGCATGTTTCAGGTAACCAGGTAAACTTAAGCGCAGCTGCCGCATCAAGTTCTACACAATCCGGAACCAGCTCGTGGCGTTCGGGGTAACGCGTGCACTTGCAACTCTGGTGATTAAGGTATCTACACACAACGTCGGTATACACTACCTCCCCAGAATCCTCATCCTCCAGTTTAAGCATGCAGCAGCGTGCACACCCATCGCACAAGGACTCCCATTGTGCATCATCCATTTCTGCCAACGTTCTGGTTTCCCAAAATCGCTCACTCACGTTGTAAATCGCTCATGCAGATTATCCCGCCGTGAACGACTTTGAGGGGATGGAGGCAATTGTAAATAGTAGCCCTGGGTGTGAATTGCTCCAATGACTACATTACCGGTAACCCTTACCAGTCGCCTTGCAGGATCGAGATCCAGTTCCATCACCATTTCCATAGTCCCCATTTTTTGCAACAGATCTTCTGGAACGCGTTCGAGATCTTCGGAAATTTCCACAAAAATGAAAGTTTCCGGTGCGCCCTCTCCCTTATAAATTCTTACCTGTAAGTTCAAAAGGCACCTTCCTTCATAATCGCCAGAAATTTTTCGCCAATCAAATCTTTTCGCCAGCCGCAATGAATTTCTGCAAGTTCACCCGTGGCAAGAAACGAACGCAAGCTGGCTTCCAGATCCCGTTTTCTACCCAGCAGCTCTGGTGCTACCTGCAGCTCAGTTGCTATCAAATTTGCATGTTTTTTTAGTTTCTTAATTACGTTGCCCTGCGACTTACTGAGTGGCGGAGCTGCAGGTAAAGGATGTTGCTCTGATGGTTTGGAAGACCCTGCCTCAAAGGCCCTGGAAATATGTAGGCCGTACTTTTCGTTGGTTCTACGATCCAGAATTTTTCGTAATTCCCCAGGGTCCGGTCTGGGTAATGCAGCTATAAGTACAAGGAATTCATCTTTAACGATCTGGCTGCGTGGAACATCTTCAGAGCGCGCCTGTTTCTCACGCCACATACACATTTCCTGCAAAATTGACAACTCAGCAGAAGAAAGAGAACCCGACCGTTTAACCGAACGAAAATAATTTTCAGGTGTTACACCCCGTGGCCTTAATATGGTTCGCATTTCTTCCTCGAACCAATCCAGACGATTAAGCTGAACCAGTTTGTTTCGCATAATCTCATATATCTCGAGTAAGTAATGCACATCGTCCGCGGCGTAGTTTAGTTGTCGGTTAGTGAGTGGACGCATTAGCCAGTTAGACCTGGTTTCCTGCTTGTCAAGTTCCACGCCAAACATAGCATGAACCAGTCGAGCATAACTTATGCTGAACTCCTCGCTGATAAAGGCATGTGCCACCTGAGTATCAAACAGCCTGTTAGGCGACAATCCAAAATGTCTGGAAAATACCTCCAGATCTTCACTGCAGGCATGCATTACTTTAATCTGGGATTCGGACGACAGCAGTTTTGTAAAGTCGGACCAGTCACCTGGGTCCGTTGCGTCAAGCAAAGCGATCCTACCCGCACCATTAAGCTGATAGAGGGCAGGAATGGGGTAAAATGTTCGAGTCCTGATAAACTCAGTATCCAGCGCAACAACTTCACACCCTCCCAGCGCTAACAAATAGTCACCGGCTTCGTGAAGCGTGTTATAAAAAGAGTAATCTGCATTGTTATTCAACTGATTTTCGTCCGTTAAAGGCATGGGCAATGGTTCCTCCATCTATGTATTCCAGTTCGCCTCCGATGGGTACTCCATGTGCTATTCTGGTGATCAACAGATTTTTTCCTGCCATCGCTTCAGAAATATAATGGGCTGTAATCTCACCCTCTACGGTGGGATTGGTTGCCAGTATTAACTCTCTTATATTGAGAGTCCCGGCACGTTCCAGCAGCAATGGAATCCCCAACTCTCCAGGACCGATACCATCTATTGGTGAGAGCCGCCCATGCAGCACAAAATAATACCCTCTGTATCCTGCAGTTTTTTCAATTGCCAACACATCTGCCGGGGTTTCTACAATGCACAGCAAGGACCTGTCTCTGCGTTCATCCGTACACAAACCGCAATAGGTTTCCTCCGAAAATGTTCTGCATGCCCCGCATTGACCTACATTTTGCATGGCTAGATCCAACACTCTTCCCAGATTGCTTGCGCCCTGTCGATTGTGCTGCAAGAGATTAAATGCCATTCGCTGGGCACTCTTTGCACCCACTCCCGGTAAAATTTGCAAAGCCTCAATCAACTGATCTATAAGTGGGCTGATACGCATTTAGAATGGCATTTTAAAGTCAGAAGGAATACCCAGCCCGGCAACAAGACTGCCCATTTTGTCTTTGTGTTCCGACTCCAGTCTGTGAACCGCATTGTTGATAGCAGCAGCAACAAGATCCTCCAGTACTTCCTTTTCATCCACAGTTACGCCAGCAAGTAGACTGGAATCTATTTCCACCTTACGGGCCTCATGTTTCCCGTTGATAATAACTTTTACCAGGCCTGCACCCGACTCCCCGGTTATCTCAACCTTCGCCAGCTCAGCCTGAGCCTGCTGCATCTGTTGGCTCATTTCCTGAGCCTGTTTCATTAAGTCACCAATGCCTTTCACACTAACCTCCAGATTCGATTGGTTTGATGGAATTCAAGTTTAGTTCTGCATCAAACTCACTGATTAGGGACTGTATATTGGCATCGGACTGCAAGGCTTGCACCGCTTTAGCCTGTCTCTCAACGGTAAGGCGTTTTCTACGAGCTGCGGGCGTTTCTAAATCCAGTTTACCAATTTCTACGTGAATGGTGATCTCACCACCCAGCAGTGCAGATGCTGCTTTTTGCAATTTTGCAATTTGTGTTTTGTTTACCAACGTTTCATGAGATTTATCAATGCGCAGTTGCCAACCGGATGAATCTGCAGATTCGAGCAGCGAGTGCTCAGCAAGCATTCTCGTGACACCTTCGAGTTTTAACTCAACAACAAGATCATGCCAGTGCATATTGTTTACGGTTTTTGGAGACGCAGCTTTTGATACCAATGGTGTCAATGAATTCTTGGTACGCGTTTTTGGTATTTCTGGTTTCGCGGTATTTATATTCGACGCTTTGCCCAGGCCAGGTTTCGTCTGTTTGTTACCATCGGTGGTGAGAGTGTCCCGACCTGGGCTTTCGGGTTGAAATGCCAATAGCCTTAACATCGTCATTTCAAAGCCGACCCGCGGATCTGGCGCCAGATGCAGGTCCCTCGAACCCATCAAAGTAATCTGGTAGAACAATTGCACCAACTCAGGCTGTGTTTGTGCCGCCAGGTCCTTTATAAGTTGCATATCATCAGAAGCTGCTGTACCAACAGCCTGAAATACTGCCAGCTTGTGAAATATCCCTAACAAGGTTGCCAATACATCCTGATAATCGACAGCCCCTGTTGCCAACTCCTCACATAAATTCATTACCCGCGACCCATCAAGCTTCACCAATGCCCGAAGCAAGGGCGCCAGTTGTCCGGAACCAACCGTACCCAACATTTCGGCGAGTTGACTTAGCGTTAGGTTAGCTTCGCAAAAAGAAACGGCCTGATCGGTAATACTCAAAGCATCACGCATACTACCGCGTGCATTTCGCGCTATCAGCTTAAGTGCTTCCGTTTCATAGGGAATGTTCTCCTCGGCCAACACTTGTTCGAGGTACTGTGTAATACGCTCCGGTAGAAGGTTCTTCAGCTGGAACTGCAAACAGCGCGATAGCACCGTCATTGGAATTTTTTTCGGATCAGTCGTTGCAAGCAAAAACTTAACGTGATCGGGCGGCTCTTCAAGAGTTTTCAATAATGCATTAAAACTTGGCTTACTCAGCATGTGTACTTCATCTATCAAGTACACCTTGTAACGACCACGGGCTGGTCGGTACTGAACATTATCGAGTAACTCCCTGGTGTCATCTACGCCCGTGCGTGATGCTGCATCTATCTCCAGCAGATCCATAAAACGGCCTTCTGCAATCTCCTTGCAGTTGGTACACACACCACAGGGAGTTGCGGACACACCTTTTTCACAATTCAGACATTTAGCAAGAATACGCGCAATAGTGGTTTTGCCAACACCGCGTGTTCCGGTAAAAAGGTAGGCATGATGTAAGCGGTCATTATCCAGCGCGTGCCTTAATGCCTTAACAACATGTTCTTGCCCGACAAGGGCATCAAATGTACCCGGGCGTAATTTGCGGGCAAATACCTGATAGGCCATCTTGAATATTCATTCTTAAAAGATTCTATTGTAGAGTCGATACGCCTCAGATAGAACTGTAAGGGAAGGTTAATTGGCATTTGATAGCGCATTTTTGATATTTGGCCATCGAGGGGCCGCTGGACTTGAGCCAGAAAACACCCTGCGCTCCTTTCTTCGCGCGATCAATCTTGGTGTAGATGCTGTGGAATTGGACATACGCTTGAAAGACGGTCGCTTATTGGTAACTCATGACGATACCGTTCATCGATGCACAAACGGATCTGGTAGCCTTGCAGAGCTCAAATTAGACCAGATTCGTACTCTTGATGCCGGTAAGGGAGAAAACATTCCCTTTCTTGAAGAAGTATTCCATCACTTGCCCCAGTCGGTAGCCATTAATATTGAAATAAAGACTACCCCGAGGGTCAACGAGACGGTTTTGGCATTAACCAAAGTTATTGCCAACTTTCCGGGAGTTCCGGTTCTGGTTTCTTCATTTCAGCATGAGGCATTGGAGTGTTTCAGGCAACATGACAAAAAAACCAAAGTCGCCCCCCTTTACCACAGAGCTAAGCATGACATGCTCGAAACTGCCAGCAAGCTAAGCGCCTGGTCGATTAACATATCGCGTAAAATAGTCTCCCAAAAACTCATTGCAGAAATCCAAAATTCAGGCTTCAAAACTTATGTATGGACGGTTAATAAAACTGAGGAAGCTAGACGGTTTAAAAGTTGGGGGGTAGATGGGGTAATGACAGACTACCCGGACCGCCTGGTTTCTATGCCAGGAAAAAACCCATGATCAGGCCCTCTCCAACTCGGCAATATCCTGCTTCAGCCTGTGACGGTCGTCGGTTACAATTTCTTCCAGTATCTGCACGCGTTCTGTTAAAGCTTCAAGTTCTCTTAGGAGATCATCCGTTTCACTATCATTTCTTACTTCACGCTTATCGATGTACCTTTTTATTATGTCTCCACAAATACCCAGTGCAACGACTGCGATAATAAACGTCCACAAATCCATATCAGCTTCCTCTGAGTGTTTATCGCCAGATTTTAAATACTAATTCGCTTAACCGAACCCATACCCCGTACAGACTGGTTTACCTTTGGTGAGCCCAGGTAGGTTACCTCACCTACGCCATAGACCCTTACATTCAACTCGGTCTCAACCTGAAGTTTTGCATCACCAGCTCCAGCCAACATTATGATAGCTGTTTCGCTGTACAGATTTACAGCATCGTAATCAGAAGCTCCTTTGAGCGACACGTTTTGTGATTCTACTTCACCATCAATGCTAAATTCATTCGCACCCCGGGCGTTTATCGTGAGAGTATCTGCAAGTAACTTTTCAAACACCACGTCACTGGCACCACTTACCTGTAGTGCCAAGCTCTGCACATCCAGACCCTGTACTCTGAGCTCTGCAGTTCCTTTGAGTCGAAGTTCTGCAAGGTCGACCACCACCAGCGTTATCAGAATATCTTCGCTGCTGTTATTAAAAAATGCGCCGTAGCTTTTTCTGGTAGCAATAAACAGCGTGCCATTGCGGATACTTACCGAGAAATCGTCAAGCGCGTTTTCTGATCCGGAAACAGTCAATGCAGCATTTGCGGCCTGGCTAATATGCAAAGTTGCAGCGCCATCAAAATGCACAGAATTAAACGATTGCTTATCTATCGCAATGTTTCTCTGGCTGGCACTGATCTGTGCAGAAACCAGTACTGATAAAGCTATCAGGATTAGCACCCCGTATTCACCGCCTGTATTCCTAATCTTCACATCAAATCTCCCACGTCTTACTGCAATTTCAAATCAGAGCTAGTTGTCTATTCGGTTCAATTCTTTCTGTAGTTCATAATGACCAGAGGTCACATGGGACTCCATTCGGCGCAACCGTAACTCCACCTGGTTTAGTTCAGATTGTACGTTTCTGAGTCTGTATCGCGGAGATTTTTCCACCCTGATCTTCTCAATGGTAGCAGTATTGTTTACTGCTACTCGCTCTGGCTGCTTGCCGCGGCGCCTCGAGTGTCTGGAGCTTTGCGGCACTTCGGATATGCCTGCACTTTCAAAACGTGGTTCTTTACTCAACACTATCCAGGCGACTATGTAAGCCGGGAACGTAACCTGAGGAATAAACACCATGCCTGTTACCGCAATGCATCTAACAACCCATGGATCGACGCCTCGATACTTGGCTATGCCACCACAAACACCAGCAATTTTACGCTTTCTGCTTCGAGTCAGGTTTCCAAACCTGGGTCGCCTGGTGCAGCGTTTCGTTTTCCGCCGCTGTTTACGAGTGAATCTTCTCGATCCTCTGGTTGGTTTTTCTTCATATTCGTTGCCCAAATCAGCGTCATCACTATCATTGCTGCTTTTGTGTGCTGCTTTCCTGGCAACAACTTCCTCGTGTTCACGCCTGGTTTGCAATTCACGTTTCAGCTTTGCAGTAGTGTCTTCAACCAATGATGAGGCACGATCAGCAAACTCGTCTTTGGCAATACTCAGTAAATCCTGTACCGCTTTTTCCAATCTACCAACATCCGCGGCATTCGACTGGGATGAGCGCCTGGAAGCATCACCACCGGTTTTTTTGTTTTTGCTCTTTTTTGATGAATCACTCACATGAATACCTATATTAATCCGTGCGTGTTTTTATGTAGTTCTCTGCCTGCATTCGATCTCGCCACCCCGGAGTTTCACTGTCCAGAATCGCTTCAAGCGTATCAATACGACTAATCATCTGTTCAGCCTGGTGAATCAGGGTAGAAAGGTCTTGCCGTTCATCATCACTTAGTGCGCTTTGTGCACTTTGTTTACTTTTGTAGTGCATAACTACCCAGATAGGGAGAACAAGGCCTATAAAGACCAGGGCTGGAATGAAAAATGCCAGAACCATACCTTCCATTTTAATGTCCTATTCAGTTTCCTGATTACCATTGGAAGCTTCTATTGTCGTATCGGGTGTTTTCTCGGTCTTGCTTCCGGAAATACCAGCTTTAATAGATGCTAGCTGCTTTTCAAGATCTTCGTCACCTTCAAGAACGCGGATTTCGTCCGCCAGACTCTGCTGACCGATATCATAGGACTCAATCTGACCCTCCAGACGGTCCATCTTTCGCTCATAATCTTCAAATCGGAGCATGGCGTCGTCAATATTACTATCATGTAACTGACGCTTAACACCTAATCGGGATTGCGCTGCCTTGCCACGTATTATGATGGCATTCTGGCGAATTTTGGCGTCCTTTATTTTTAACTGCAGAGCAGAAATATCTTCACCTAATTTAGACATTGTCGAATTTAGCAATTCGATTTCACTGTTTACTGATTCTACCGTCTCAACCGTACGATTTTGTTCCTGAAGAGCCGCTTTTGCCAAATCGTCCCGACCCTTATGAATGGAAACCTCTACCTTTCGCCCCCATTCATTTGCTTCATCGGATAACCACTCGCTTCGACGCTGCAACTCCTTTCTATCGGCTATTGCACGTGCTGAAGTTGTACGTACCTCCACCAGTGTTTCTTCCATCTCTTGTATAATCAGCTTTACCATCTTCTCCGGGTCTTCAGCTTTGTCCAGCAAGCTGTTGATATTCGAGTTGACGATATCGCTCATTCGAGAAAATATACTCATTGTCCGTCTCCAGGTTTACGGTGTTTAACTTACATTCTTTCGTTACATAACTTCTAATACATAACTTCTAATACATAAGTTCTAATACATGAATCGTGCCAGTTACTGAAAATTTTTTAACCCTTTGTTTTTACAACCTTTTAAGAAAACTACTTTGGCGATACAAATGGCCGGTAGCGAATCTAACCAATTGTTGGCAGAATCCACGCATGCGAGAAGAACACGACAGGCTAATAGGGGAGGCGAGCTCATTTCTGGAAGTTCTGGATGAGGTTTCCCAGATTGCCCCCCTGGACAAACCTGTTCTGGTAGTTGGTGAACGTGGCACGGGTAAGGAATTAATCGCTGCACGCATACACTATCTCTCCAACCGCTGGGAACGTGATTATGTGAAAATGAACTGTGCCGCGGTAACTGAGACTCTGCTTGAATCTGAACTTTTTGGGCATGAACAAGGTGCTTTTACCGGAGCAGCCAAATTGCACAAAGGACGTTTTGAGCGGGCAGACAAAGGCACCCTTTTTCTCGATGAAATAGCCACTACCTCTATGCGCGTTCAGGAAAAATTACTCCGTATCATCGAATATGGTGAATTTGAGCGTGTGGGCGGCAGCAAAACTATTAAAGTAGATGCCCGTCTCGTTGCAGCAACAAATGAAAATCTTCCAGGCCTCGCCGATGAAGGACAGTTTCGTCAGGACCTGCTCGACCGATTGGCATTTGACGTTATTACATTACCGCCGCTTCGGGCCCGCCACGAAGACATACTTTTACTGGCAGAACACTTTGCCATTAACATGGCAACAGAGTTAGGTAGAGACTATTTTCCCGGTTTTAGCAAAAGTGCAATCGACCTGCTGCAAAACTATTACTGGCCGGGTAACGTACGAGAACTCAAAAATGTCGTAGAACGCAGTGTGTACCGCAGTATCGATCCAGATGCCCAGGTTAAGAATATTATTCTTGACCCCTTCAATTCAATCTATCGACCCGCACAATCCCGAAGCAGGACCCGACAGAACAAAACCAGTATAAAAAATACAGAGAAAACTGATAACTCCTCCTCTACTGAAGGAAGTTCGCGCGTTGCAGGTAATTCAGGTCTGATTGATCTACCACTGGACCTCAAACAGGTATCACAGGATTTTGAAGTTGAGTTAATCAATCGCGCACTGGAACAAAGCAAATATAACCAGCGCAAAGCTGCGGAATTGTTAGGTTTAACCTACCATCAGTTACGCGGTTATCTAAAGAAATTCGATCTATTGAAAACGCAGGATGGAGAAACTTCCAGCGAGAGCTAACCTGGCACAGGCAGCCCCGGTCTGGTTTTTTCTAAGGCTGTTAGACAAGCCTGGCAACCGTATCTGATACCTCCATCGGGAAGACGTACCACTTTACTTACTTCTATTACTGTGACGATGGAGTATATTCCAAATACTCCAAATTTTTATCTGACATTATTTTATTAACAAATGCCGCGCTGTGCGTTAGGATACGCGCCTCTCAATGGTGACCCTTTCCAGTCCCCTCGCAATGATAAGTTATGAACTCCGCCAGGCCCGGAAGGGAGCAACGGTAATAATGGATTTATGTGCCGGGGTGTGGCTGGTTAGGGTTACCGCCAGGTTTAATCAGGAGAGGTGTCCGAGTGGCCGAAGGAGCACGCTTGGAAAGCGTGTAAGGGGTAACCCTTCGAGGGTTCGAATCCCTCCCTCTCCGCCAAATTCCAAATGGTGCACCAAAGGTGGGCTGATTGGAATTTAGCGCATAGCGAGTTTTGATTTGGCTCCTACGGTTCGACTAATCGGCAGGATTGCCGATTTGGACGACGGCTATGCCGTCGGGTGAAACCCGAGGGTCAGGGATGGCCCGAGTCAATCCCTCCCTCTCCGCCATGCAGTCTCCATGTTTCTCCATGCGCAATTAGCTCCATACGGAATGCACAAAAGCGGACGTACGATAACCTCTGGCACACTGGTTTGAGCCCAGCAAGCGAAGCAGAACTTCGTTAATAACTATTGCTTACCAAACCTGTCATCGAGCTTCTTGATAGTAAGCCACAATCGAAATTTCGATTACAACAGCATGTGAGTTGGTCTTGTTAAGTTGACAATACCTTTAACCCACACATTCTGATTAGTGCGGTGAGGAGCTGATTTTATCCACTCTGACGAGTACTGACTGAAATCGCACCGAATAAATAGCCAATTTGGGGAGATACCAGGCGTTTGCAATCAGATGTCCAATTCACAAATTCTTCGCCGTTGGTAATATATTTGGAACTCCAATAAAACCCTTCTGCAGAAACATTCTCGAACATAAGTTCACTTACTACTGTTTCTCCAAGATAGGAAAATGTTCTTCGAAGCACTATTTTTTCCCAGTAAAACAAAGAAACCTGCTGAGAGGGTTTAGCGCCAGACTCCTTCCATAGACAATTTGTCGGTATGTCTCTCCTCTCCATGGTGCAATCCCACACACCTGCATATTCCGGCGCATCTTGATCACCTATTCTGGTTTAAGTTGATCCCTCATAGCAAGAATAGCTGATCAACTTCGCCGGAATACGCAAATGGTATTTCCGATAAGGTAGATGGACATCTCAGAACAGAGGAAAACAGCGGGACCAATTATGTTATTTGGGTTAACAAGCCATTTATGTGGCACTTGACGTAAGAATCTGTTGATCGCGTCTTGTTTCTGGCTGTCTTGTTTGTTCGACGGCGCATCCATCTCGCCGGGTGCCAGTGCGTTTACTCGTATACCCGCAGGCGCAGCTCAGATGCCAGAGACCTGGTTAGTTGTAAGACAGCACCTTTGGAGGCGTTATAGGCAAAAGAATTGGGAAGTGTTATGAATGATTGTAAAGATGCAATGTTAAGTCTCACGCCTCGCGTTTCTGCAAAGTATGTACTATGAGCAACTGGAAGGGTCGCCCATGGCAGCATGACTCAGACTAACGAGTCTCCGGGAAACCCGAGACGGTTCAATTTTACGATCAACGGCCTATGGACTGGCGCACCTGTACATCACAGGCCAACTTGCTAATATTGTGCTGGCACACAACGACGACCCTGTCTTTTTTGACAAAGTGCTGCTAAAAGGCATGGACACTTTTCTATCGACTAAAGGTAAGCATGAAGCTGCAAAGATAAAGCGAAAGCTGTTGTCTTAAAACGGTATCACAGCCTTATTCTAATCATATTTTACATCTCCCACTCAGCATTACCATCTACGGAAATTTCCTGGCCTGATATATTTCGTGCAGCTTTTGATGTCAGAAATACAGCCATTCCCGCGATCTCTTCAGGTTGAATGAAAGTCCGCAGAGAGATGTAACGCAAAAACTGTTCCGTACTATCCTCAACACTTTGGCTATTTTCCAGAGCATGGGCTTCAACCAGGGCACGACCTCTGGTGTTATCAATAATGCCGGGCAATATACTGTTTGAGCGAATCTTAAAAGGGCCCAATTCTCTTGCCAGGTTATAACTCAACCCCAGCACTCCGGCTTTGGAGGCAACATAAGCCAGCCTGTTAGGCAGGCCTGTTTTAACAGATGAGGTAGAAATATTAATGATTGAACCTCCACCCTCTTCCTTCATTCGAGGCACCACTTGTTTCACACAATAAAACATGCCACTGAGATTCACACGCAGAGTTTTGTC
>Ga0256847_1000773_pt1 | contig 18568 bp, 18 predicted proteins | sample TeddybearmetaG_FD_189099 | JGI IMG/M metagenome (GOLD analysis project Ga0256847, IMG submission 189099) | Hydrothermal vent microbial communities from East Pacific Rise, Pacific Ocean - Teddybear | ecosystem: Environmental > Aquatic > Marine > Hydrothermal vents | place: Pacific Ocean: East... | reverse complement strand
AAATATACGTCCCTACCAAACTATCTATCTTTATTAAGGTCAATTTAACGCTGGTATTCTGAGGGTTATATTTCTAGCTCCTGTGCCTTAAAAAACTTTAAGATACATTTCTAGATTACATCTTTTCAAATAATATCTATTGGCTCTCAACCTTCTGAAGAGTTAATATTTTCACCACATCTATCGCTTTATTAAACCCTGGAATATCATCTTTATCCTCGAATAAAAACCTCTGTTCATACATCATACTGTGCTCTTTACCCTTATAAATCACCTGTTTCTTTGCCAGATGGAAATACCATCCTTGCTCTTCCATCTTTTCATCCGCAAGTACAGAGCCATAGTAATTTTTGGGTAAAAGGCCTTGTTCTTCGAGAATTTCAAATGGGTTTCCGCCATCCAGATCAATTAACTCATCTTGTTGACTTTCTAAAACAAGTTTATAAAGTTTAAGTGCCAATACCCGATTAATATCGCCGACAGTTTTTTGAACAGCAGCTTTTTCCACCTGAATTTGCCATTGCTGCATGTAACTTAAAAAAATGCTGAAAAACAAAATTACGATAGCAAAAATCGTCATTCGGAAGACAATTGAAATAAAATCCAGATCATCCCATCTCATCGGTGAGCCAATTGCGCCAGGTCCCACATGGGTACAAAAATTCCAAGCGCGAGTATCAGAACCATGATGCCAACCATGACATAAATTAGCGGTTCTATTTTATCGACCAGACTTTTCACATCATAGTCAACTTCCTGTTCATAAAAATCGGCGATATATGCCATCATCTCTTCCAGATTGCCGGCCTCCTCACCAACTGCAAACATTTGCAATACCACTGGCGTAAAGATACCCGTTTGCCTGGCCATTCGAGTCAGTGTTTCACCTCGCTCGATACCTTGACGCATGTTAGTAACCTCATGGCCAATATAGTCATTACCTATCGAACGAGCAATGACACTCATCCCCTGTACGATCGGTACACCAGCGCTATAAGCCATGGAAAAAGAACGAGCAAAACGCGCCAGAAACGCACGATGTAAAATAGGACCCACTATTGGCACTTTCAATATAAATTGATGCCATTTGTAACGCCCGCCTTCAGTACTGATATAACGCTTGAATAATAAATAAGAACCGATCAATGAAAATAATAATATTGGCCAATATTCAACGAAAAAATTTGAGCTATTCAGCAAGAGCAGCGTTTGCCAGGGTAATTCAAGCGCATTAGCCTGAAAAAAGCTTGCAAATTTAGGTATAACTACCAAATTTACAATCACCATGGCAATTATAATGGCAATTATAATGGTCATTGGGTAACGTAAAGCTGTAGCTATATTGTTAGTAATGCGACGATTACGCTCGATATAAGATTCCATTTGTGAAAAAGCTTCATCTAACCTGCCAGTGCTTTCTCCAACTTGTATCATACTGATGTAAAGTCTGGAAAATACTTGTGGATAACGGGCAAAAGCAACCGAAAGACTTCGGCCAGACTCCAACTGTTCTAGTGTATCCTGCATGGATTTTATAAATAATGGATTGTTAATGGATTCGAGAATACCGCTTATCGCTCGCGTTATCGGGATACCCGCTCGAACCAGTGCACTCATTTGACGCGTGAACATCAACAGTTCTTCAACGCTGACTTTTTGCAGGTTAAGTTTTTCATTGAGAAATTCGACAATATCGATTGATTCTTTTTTCGGCTCGATTGAAACCGGTGTTATACCTCTTTCCATTAATTGATTGGCTACAGCATTATCGTTAGCTGCCTCAATCTCACCCTGTTCCATTTCACCAGAAGATGATCGACCCTTATAGAGAAAATCAGGCATTAGTGCTCCAACGCTATAGTATTAATAAATTTAATTGACGTGCTTGCGTTCATGTCAATACATGCATCGCATGTGAAATACCGAAGGAACACAGATACCAGCATCATTTTGCTACAGGCACACTGTCAATTTCAATTTCATGGGCTACTGGCCCTTGTTCAAACATATCCTCATGTACTTCGCCAGCAAGCTTTAACATTTCAGCGATAGTAGTAAGACCATTGGCAGCATGTTCATGCGCAACATCGACCAGGGGCTTAAATCCTTCTGATCGTTTTGCTATTTCACCAAACTTTTGAGTATCACTGGAACGCAACGCTTCTGCCAGGTCTTCATTCATATCCAGTAATTCATAGACCCCCATACGTCCATGGTAGCCGGTAAAGGCGCAATGAGTACAACCTTTGCCTTTTTTATACTGGTATTGATTCACGTCGATCTGAAGCTTTGCAGAGATCCAGCTAGCTTCGTAGGCATCGGGCTTGTAGCCCTCACTACAACTGGTACAGATCTTTCTGACCAGACGCTGCGCAATAATAGTTCTCAAGGTTGTGGCTAACAGGTAGCCTTCAACACCCATGTCCATCAAGCGCGTAGCAGTGGAAACTGTATCATTAGTATGTAACGTAGAGAGCACCAGATGACCTGTCATTGCAGCGGTAACACCAATGCTCACCGTTTCTTCATCACGCATTTCACCTACCATAATGATATCTGGATCCTGACGCAGCACAGTTCTCAGTATTGATGAAAAAGTTAAACCAATTTTTGGATTGACCTGAATTTGATTGATACGACTGATACGGTATTCAACTGGATCTTCGACCGTGAGAATTTTTGTTTCAGGTTTATCAAGCTGGGATAATGCTGCGTAAAGCGTAGTAGTTTTACCGCTACCAGTCGGACCGGTAACCAGGATCATGCCATTGGGCAGACTGAAATTACGACGAAATCGTTTCAGTAAATCAGGCGGCATACCCAGGCGATCAATTTCCAGTGCACCGCGAGTCTGATCCAGTAGCCTCATCACCACCGACTCCCCGTATTGCACCGGCATCGTAGAAAGACGAACATCAATTTCACGATCATTTACTGTCATATTAAATCGACCATCTTGCGGTAATCGTTTTTCAGAAATATTGAGACCAGACATCAGTTTGAGACGTACAACCAATGCCGGCGCAATCTGTTTTGCTTTTACAATCTGTTCGTGAAGTACGCCATCGATCCGTTGTCTGACGCGAAGCATCTCTTTGTCGGGTTCTATGTGAATATCCGATGCATTAACCTGCACAGCATCTTCAAAAATGGATTGCAGTAACTTAGCCACAGGGGCATCGGTCATCTCAGGTTCAAGTAAGGCAAATTCGGCCCCACTTTCGTTCAGATCCTGGTCTAATTCCTCCGCGAGGGCATTAATTTCTTCAGTACGACGATATATCTGATCGAAAGTACCCAGAAGTTCAGATTCTCGAACTATTGCCTGTTTAACGCTTTTATCCAGTTTTTTCTGGATTTCATCAAGCGCATAGATATCGGTCGGATCCGCCATACCGACCAAAAAACTATCTTCTCGATTTTCCAGCACAATTGCCCGATACCGCCGTGCAATCATCTCAGGAAGACGGCGAACTTCATCTTCAACAAAGTCGTAGTTATTTAAATTCACCAGAGGAATGTTCAGCTGGCGGGACAACAGCTTGAGGATGCTATCTTCATCAATAATACCCAGTTCAACTAGTGCATTACCGAGCTTAATGCCCAGGCGTTGCTGTTCCTGTAGAGCATGGTCCAGTTGTTCTGATGTGATCAGCTTATTTTCAACCAGCAAATCACCCAGTCTTATTTTTTTTAAGAAGGCCACTAGTGCTCCATTAACATTATAATTACGGGTTCACTTTCTTTTGTAACTGCTGCATTCGGTTTTGAATATAATTGCGAAGACGAGCATTTATTCCATCCAGCCTGGCGGCATTTTTATAAGCGTTTAATGCATCGGTATATAAATGTTCCTGCTCCTGGGATATTGCTAACGCGATCCAGTTTTTAGCTGAACCTGGTGCTTTCACAATTGATTGTTGGTAACTTTTAATTGCTTTTTGATGTTTTTCTAAACGCTGGTAACTGGCACCAAGCAAAGCATGCTGAGTTGCATCCCGGTTATTTTTTCCACCGAGTAAGTTTACTATAGAAGAATACTGACCTTGACGAAACATCACTATTGCCTGTTCGGTTTTAAAATCGGCTGCTTGAGGATATTTATGCACAGATTCAGATAACAATTCTGTGTGCCGAGACACTTTTTGCAATTTACTATAAAGCGACAAAAGCTTTAATCTTGCCCTCTGGTCCTGATCGCCGTTTAAAAGGGCCAACAGCTCTATTTCTGCATTATCCCACTGCCTTGCCTGCATTAACCTGATGGCATGTTGCAATCGCTGTTCTGACGACAGGTTTTTTACCGAGGGTTTTATACTAACCTTTATTTCGGCAGTTGCTATGTCAGAATTTGTCTCTTGTAGTTGCTTTGGAGCAATTTTATTTTTGACATTCTGTTGTAGCTTAGGCTGATTTTCAGTTTTAACAATTACCGTTAATTGTTCATTTTTAGAAAGCTGCTTTACGTGGTCAGGCTTACTCAATGTAAGTTTAATTTGCCAGTGCGGGCTGTCATTTAGCGACACCCATTCTGATTCCACTAGTATGCTATGCCTTGTATTAATCATTATATCCACGCCACCCCCTTGCGGTTCCAGATCAAGCTGTTTCAACCAGCGGTTATTGATTTGAGGTGGTTGAATCTCCAAATTTACGTTTTTAATATAAAACCTGTATTGCCTTTCTGATTGGAACTTGAGAAATGAATCTGCCTTTTGAAGAAATTGGAATTGTAGCAGCAGACTATCGCTTGATTCTTTCAGCTGTAAGCCTGTGATTTTATTATTGCTGGTTACTATCTGCTCCGGGATTTCCATTATTTCAGCTATCGAGGATTGCTCAGGGGATGTTAAATCCAGTGTCTTTTTTAGTTCAATAACATCATCATGTTTGGCTATCTCAATTACAAAATCTTTGTTTTCAAGGACTTGTAGTTGATCCACAGACCCCCAGTAAATCGCCAGTAATACCAGTATTAAAAGCGATAGCAGCCAGTGCCATTTGGGTTTGCCTAATTTTCTAGCTTGTACGTTTAACTCAGAAGTGCCCAGATCTACCTGCTTAAAACCACTTGGTTTTAACTCAATATCTTTTAAAACACTATTAATCAGGCTCATAGTGGCTTCACCAGAATAAAAACATAAATCAGCAACGCAAAAAATAGTCCCACAACATATATCGGGCGAATTTTGGGATCTGGTTTTATCGTTTGAATACTGGCAGTGCTATCTAGAATAGCTGTTTTGATATGTGATTTCTCGACATAAAAATCACCACTGGCATAAGACAACATCAAAGCTTTATGACAAAGTACATTGATCAATCTCGGCACACCTTGAGTAGCCTGATATAAGCGTGAAATTGCCGCCGCACTAAACAGGCGAGGACCGAAATAACCGGCAGCCTGAAGTCGATGCTGAATATATTTCAACATAGTTTCATCATTCAGCGGCCGTAGTTGATAGGAATGCACAATGCGCTGCTGTAACTGACGAATGCTGCTATTTGCTAATCTGGCATCCAGCTCTGGCTGACCGAATAAAACAATTTGTACCAATTTCTGTTTTGCCGTTTCAAGATTACTCAGTAAACGAATGGCTTCCAGACTTTCCTCAGGCAATGACTGGGCTTCATCCAGTAAAATCACTGTCGGTTTATTTTGCCTGGCCACAGATAATAAATGGTCATTGATACCAGCCAGATAATTCTCATTTTTTATTTTCTGGCTGATGCCCATATCTGTAGCCACAGCCTCTAGCAAAGCATTACAGTTTAAAGGAGGATTGGGAATATAAACGGTGAAGCAATCTTCGCCGAGTTGATCCAGCAATTTTCGACACAATAGTGTCTTTCCAGTGCCAACCTCTCCCGTCACCTTGATAAAACCTTCGCCACTTTGTATTGCAAGTATCAGTACGGTTAAGGCTTCCTGATGCGTAACACTCTGGAAATAATAATCGATATCTGGTGTCAGATTAAAAGGTTTTTCTACCAAACCGTAGTATTGTTCATACATTACTCACCCTTCGGTGCGATCTGCAATTGTTCTATTCTATCGGCACTGTCTTTAATGTATTCAGACCAGATTTTATCCTGCACAACAATCGGTCGAAGCAAAATAATCAGCTCACTTCGACTATTGGATTTTCGTTGTTGCTTAAAAAGGCTCCCGAGAATAGGAACGTCGCTAACACCTGGCACGCCTGCATCATCATTTGAATTGCTATTCTGCATTAGGCCACCGATAACTATGACCTGTCCACTTTTTGCCCTGACGACTGAATCCGTTTCCCTCACTGTACTCAGTGCTAGAGGTAATTGCTGTACCTGACCTGAAAGCGTAATCGTTTTAGTTTGATCTCTTACTTCGCTAACACTGGGATGAATATGCATGATTACATCACCGTCAGTACTGATTTGCGGCGTTACGTCTAAAGCAATCCCAGAAAAGAATGGTGTCAGAGTGATATCAGGTGTTGTCGTAGTGGTGTTGGAACCTGAAGTAGTTGAAGACGACACATTAGTCACAAAAAATTCATCAAATCCTACTTTTATCACCGCTTTTTGATTATTCACGGTTGAAACTCTAGGACTGGAAAGCACCTGAACTTCACCTTGCGTCCCCAACAACCTTAACAAAGCGCCAAAATCAGATCCGTTTCCGGCACCAACAGCAAATAGATTATTGAAAGCGCCACCACCTGTACTGGAAAGCGCCGTAGTAGCATCAAAATTGCCTGATGCGTCCAGCACAGAACTATTACCATCGATAATGCCAGTCTGCCCTACTAACAAACTTCTGCCTGAACTTTTAGCAAGTGCAGCCCAGTCGATTCCAGACTGGAAACTGTCATTGAGTTGAACTTCAATAATTTTCGCTTCAATAATTACCTGGCGCTGAAGATTGGATTGTGCCTGATTGAGATAATCAGCTACATCTCTTAGCTCTGACGGCATCGCTCTCACGACTACCAGCCCGGAAATACTATCAACAACCACAGACCGACCTTCACGAACACCGCCAATGATCGACATTACCGTCAATTTCAAACCAGTCCAGAAGTCAACCTTGTTAATCGTGACTATGCCACTGGATTTCTCTGTCGTTGTGCTGCGCGTAGAGTTACTGACTGTCGAATCTGAATCAGTTCTGTCGTCCTCTACTGTATCGCTACTGCTACTGACTCGCTGCGCACTGCTGCTAAGCTGGCCTGAACTCACCGACATACTGGACTCACCAGCTCGAACAATATTTAGATAATTCACCTGAAATATTTTTGACTCTAAACGTGAAGGAAGCACGATATATCCTGCTGCAGATTTGCGGTATTCGTAGTTGTAGACTTCCCTACTGAGTTTCATGACATCAGAAACTGTGACATTTTTTAGATCCAGGCTGATAGTTCCCGTGACTTGAGGATGAACCACCATATTGATATCAGTTCCCTTCACCAGGCTCATGAAAAAAACTTTTGCCGGAGCATTGGAAACCGACACATCAAAGCGACTTTCAATTGCTACCGGCTGCGAGTCAAACCCAGCAATATTATCATCAGACCCAGGCACCAATTGATCCAGAATATCCTGGGGTGCAGGTGCCAAAGTTTGATCTGGTGTTGCTTCAATACTGGCATTAGCCATCACCTGGTTGATTTCATTTTTGGTTTGTTGACCTTTGTCATCCAGGTTTTTACTCGAACAGGAAGACAACAAAAGTAAAATACAAATGACGGTAAAAAAGGCAGTATAACGGCTCATAATCTTCCCTTAGCCCTTGTCACTCGCACAAGGCTCTCGCCATCTTGAAGCAACAAATTGATAATCTTGCCCTTTTTGATCAACTTGACTCGATCTCTGCTGATTTTTAGCAATTTTGCTCCGTCCACTTTTTCACCAATGGCAAGCATTTTATCGTTCACAATAGCAATTTTCCTATTAGCTGAATACAAGATTGAATTCAACACCAGTGGTTTAACTTCCTTGCCAGGAAGCGCTGAATTCGGCAGTCTTCGCAACCTCTCCTGATGATACTTTAATAATGCAAAAGCTGGTGGCTGCATCGGATTTTTCTGAGCCAGGGCTACGCTCATTCCCAGCATCAGACAAATTAAAGTAAAACACCGGCTAAACACCTACCCACTCCTTTCTTGTGCTCAATGTTGAGAATACAATTTTAACATCGATTGATGGATAATCGTTTCCAGCCAATTCGACTTCATCCCAGATTAACTGCCAATCCAGATCCTCAATTTTTTTAATGTAGGCCAGAATGTCATGATATTTTCCACTAAACCGTATCTCCAGAACATGTCTATATATACCGAAATCTTCATCCTTGGATTCTTCAAATTGAATGGCTTGTCGCACTTCTCGCCGTTTCAGGCTGAGCAATTTTAGTCGGGATTCCTTATAAATCAGGTCAGCCATTAAATGAAACATTTCTTCTGGATCAATTAACTCTATGGTTTTAAGCCGTAACTTATCCTTCACATCTTCCAGTTCGGCTTTTAATTTCTGCAACTGCTGTTTCTTTTGAGCATTAATATCAAATTCTAATTTTTTCTTTATCGAAGCCAACACAATTTGGTTGTTATTAATCTTAAAATCCAGTTTTTCATTTTCTGAACTTAGACGTTTAATTTCCTGGTTTATATCTGCCTGGAAAAATTGGTGCCAGACTAACAGTACTACAATAATTATAGTCACTGTAATCAATAAACGTTCTCGCTGTGAGAGCGCATCTACTTTTACACGCGTCTGCTTTAAAAAATCACCCATCTTCAGACTCCTGATCTTCCTGAGTCTGTATTACAAAATTGATCTTCCAGTCACGTTTATCAGGTCTATTGATATAAAAAACATCAAACTTCTGACCCTGAAAAACCAACTCATCCCTAAATTTATTGAAATACACAGGAACCTGTTCAGCACGTAAAGCACTACCTTTTATACTGATATTGTCTTCTGATATCTGAATATCCTCAAGCCAGACATCCCGAGTAGAAATATCAGCCAGGGAAGTCAAGTATACGGAATAACCCTTGCCAGTGAAAAACTGGTTTGTTTCAACAAACTTCAACACCTTTCTTCGTGCATTAATTTCATATCGGACTTGTTTCATTTCGACATCATATTTATTGGTAGAGAGTATCAATTCCAGCTTTTGCTTTAATACCTGTATTTCCTGGGTGATATCCTGTTGCTGCGTCAGCAACACTTTATTTTGTTTTGCAACCAGATTTTCCTGAGTCTGAAGAACCAGACTATAAGCCAGAACAAACAGGATCAGGAGAATAAAGATGGTAGCAATCTGAACAGCGGATAGCAGAATTGTTTTATCCTTAAACTGACTCTGATAGAGGTTTATTTGTTGCAGAGTCAAAGCTATATACCTCGAAGACCCGCACAATATGCGCTAAAACATGACACGTCAAAAGAACCATTTGAAGATTCAGCAAGAAGCTGGTTTACATCGATAAAATCAAGTTCAAAACTGGTAAATCTCTGCCAGCTTGTTGCCATTTTTTCGGTTGCTTCAATTGCTGGATAAATCATTAATTTTCTGACCGCACCCAGACCAAAGTAACTTTCGAAATAGTCGAAGGAACGCTGAATTTCTATCAACATAGAATCATCAATATCAAGCTGCTGGTTTTCCTGTGTTTTTATTTGATCTAACCCGGTTTTGAAGTCTCTTGATACATAGAGTTCAGATTCGTAATAGACATTTATCAACCCTGCATGCTGCCTAAGTGATAGCAACGCAATGCTTTGTTGTTCTAATTTTAATACCGTTAATAAATTCTTAATCACTAGTTCGTTGATATCCAAAGCAACCAGTGACAGCCCTGACTTTTTGATTGTGTCAACATACTGCTCGACAATTGATTGGTTTGCTGAGACGACATTCACATGATGCGTGTTATTTTTAGTCGAATCTGGCATTGGATAAATGTCTATAACTGCCTGATTAATGTTATAGCCAATCAGATCCTTGATTTTCCAGGAAACAGCGGAGATTAACTCTGCCTCTGGCACCTTTGGCTTTTCAATCTGAAATACCTGACAATCTTCGTTGCTTAATAAACCGACACAGGCTGTTTTTTGCAAATTATGGTGATGCACCCATTGTTTTAATACCTGTGCTTGCTCTTCCCAACCATCTGCTGGTAAAAAATCATTGAGCAATATTTGCCCAGCTTGCTTATTTGTAGCAGACACATGAACGACTGCCACGCCAGTGCTAAGAAAATCAATTCCGATTTGATTCAGCTTTTTCCTTGATGATTTAAAACCTATCATACTTCTTCCGTTTAGAAGTTTGCATCGCTTATAGTACCCCAGCAGGCAATTCCTTCCTAGAGTTTGCTTAAAGTTATCAACCTAAGTTATTGTAGTAATTACAAACATTAGCTGATTGCAGCTAATATTCAAGAGCAAAAAAGAATTATATAGATATGTTTAACATTGTCCTTTATGAGCCAGAAATTCCACCTAATACCGGTAATATTATCCGACTAACGGCAAATACCGGGTGTATATTACACCTGATTGAACCTTATGGGTTTGATTTGAGCGATAAATTATTACGGCGAGCCGGCCTGGATTACTCTGAATGGGCGGACATTAATTTACATAAAAGCTACTCTGATTTCCTTAAAAATAGCCGACTTAACTGTCTGTATGCATTCACAACTAAAGCTAATCGTTATCACACATCAGCACAATTTAAAGCAGGTGATGCGTTAATGTTCGGACCAGAAAGTAGAGGGCTTCCTAAGGAAATCCTTAACTCAATTGTAGAAAAACAACGACTGAAAATACCCATGCTAACCAGCAAGCGCAGCTTGAACTTATCTAATAGTGTATCAATCGCAGTATATGAAGCCTGGAGACAACTCGACTTCATAATGTTGAAAAATGAACTCTAGTACTCCAACAATATAATGTTGTTGAAGTACTAGAGTTCAGCGCTCTGGGGTCTTTGCTCCAAAGAGCTCACGGCTTCCAGAGCCGGTTTATTTTGGTACAAAACCTGATATACCTGTTCCATAATTGGCAAATCAAGTTGATGTTTTTGAGCCATCAGATAAATGGCCTCAGCAGCTCTTAGCCCTTCCACAGTCTGGCCTATTTCTGTTTCAGCTTCAGCTGCCGTAGAACCTTTGCCAATGGCCAACCCGAATCTTCGATTGCGGCTTTGATTATCAGTACAGGTTAAAATCAAGTCACCCAGGCCTGCAAGCCCCATTAGTGTTTCTCGTTTTGCGCCCAGGGTTTCGCCAAAGCGCATCACTTCTGACATGCCTCTGGTCATTAAAGCTGACCTGGAGTTTGCACCAAACCCGAGCCCATCTGCTACACCTACAGCAATTGCCAATACATTTTTAAGGGCTCCGCCCACTTCTACTCCGATGACATCATCAGAGGTATAACACCGAAATCGCTCACCATGTAGAAGGCTCGCAAATTCAGCTGTAGATTGTTGATTATTTCCAGCGCAGGTCAGCGCAGCAGGCAAACCTAACGCGACTTCACGCGCAAAAGTTGGACCAGAAATAACACCGTACTCTAATCCAGGCAACTCTTCTTCGACTATTTGATGAAGAAACTTTCCAGTCTCAATTTCAAATCCCTTACTCGCCCAGAATATTTTTGTACCTGGATTGACAACATATTTCAGTTTTTTTAAAAATTCACGAAAAGCTTTACTCGGGATAACAATAAGAATATGGGAAACATTAGCTACCGCTTTAGCCAATGATTTTTCAGTAATAATTCCCTGAGGTAGTTTGATGTCAGGTAAATAAGTCTGATTAAAACCGCTAGTTTTTATTGCCTGTAAATGTTCTGGATCATGCCCCCAAAGACGAACTCCGTGACCAAGTCGAGCAAACTGAATTGCAAGTGCTGTACCCCATGACCCGGCACCAATTACCGCTATCGCTTTATGGTCACTCATAAATTATTGGTTAATGTTTGGTATTACTTTCATCTTTTTTATCAGTTTCTTGCTGAACATGTTGTTGGTATAAAGCATCAAAATTCACTGGCGAAAGAATTAAAGGCGGGAAGCCGCCTCGAACCGTGGCATCTGAAATAACTTCTCTAACATAAGGAAACAAGATATTCATACATTGGCTGCCAAGGATATATTTAAGATCTTTCTCATTAAAACCGGTTATCTCAAATATTCCAGCCTGATGTACTTCTACCAGAAAAGAGACTTTATCTTCATTTTTGACTGTTGCAGTTATAGTAAGAACAGCTTCATAGACAGATTCATTCAACTTACGGTTAGTATTATTGAGGTTTAAATCAATCACTGGATCCCATTTTTTAAAACTAAATACCTTAGGTGATTCGGGCGACTCAAATGATAAATCTTTAAGATAAAGTTTCTGTATTGAAAAATTATTTTCCGCTTTTATATCGCTCATATTTTGGTCTGTTTTTTAAAAATGCGCACTATATCACGCAGCCGAAAAGATACATATCTCAATGTATTTTTTTAAAGGTCAGATAGCCATTCTGAATCTTCAACCAAAACAAACAACCGGAATCTCTTTTTTCGAAAACAGATTATTCCCATTGGATGGAATGGAGCTTACTTATTCCAAACGAATAAACAATTTACACAACATATATCTTCAATTTGGTCTATCTTCATTAAGAGGTTTATCTGTAACTTGTTACTTAAGATAAATCAATCTTGTGAACAACTGAATTCATCTCACTATAAATTCAGTTAGGTAATGAATGAATGGCTCTGGTAAATACTCAAAATGAAGTGATCGATATTCCTGAAATAAATAATACCCAGGAAATTGTCTATTTGATGGCTGAAGATAATCCAGCCGACGCTGAGTTGGTTCAAGAAATGCTGAACCAATCTTTTGGTCATCAGTATTCTATCATCTGTGTGGATCGCTTTTCAAAGATAGTTGATGCCCTTTCTCAGGGAACATTTGAAGCATTAATTCTTGATATGAACCTGCCAGATTCATCTGGCATCGAAAATATTAGTCGCCTGGCGCAAGACTATCCCGATCTTCCTATCGTGGTATTAACCGGCCATGATGATCTGGAATTAGCCACGGGATCCTTACAACAAGGTGCACAGGATTACCTGTCAAAAAATCATGTGACGCCTCAGGCTCTCATTCGTAGTCTGCGTTATGCGAAGGAACGTAAAGTTATTGAAAAGCAGTTAAAACTTGCTCTGGATGATGCTGCCAACCGCAATGTTCAGCTCGAAGCTCTGGCCAAACATGACGGTTTAACCGGTTTACCCAACCGAACCTTTTTCCATCAGCAGGCCGCTCAGTTTATAAACCGTGCAGAACGCCAGAATAAACAGGTAGGATTATTATATTTTGACCTTAATGGCTTCAAAAAAATCAACGACAGCTATGGCCATTTGATCGGTGATCATCTTCTTGTTGAAATCAGCAACCGACTTCAGAAAGTAATTCGGGAAGCAGATTTTCTGGCCAGGCTGGGTGGTGATGAATTTGTAGTTATCACCGATTTACTGAGCAATAAAGAAGAAGTTTATCCGCTGATAAAACGCCTGTTAGCCGAATTCGATAAACCATTTATTATTGAAAACCATCAAATAATTTCTGGACCATCTATTGGCGTTGCTTTTTACCCTGAAGCAGGTGATATCGATTTATTGTTAAAACAGGCTGATTTTGCCATGCATGAAGCTAAAAAACAGAGCAGTACGCCGATCTGTTTTTATACCCATGAAATGGCTGAAAAATACTCACGCAATCAGATCATTGAATCCAGACTTGGCAGAGCTATAGAACAAAAAGAAATTAGCGCCTTTTTCCAGACCGTTATCAATGTCCGAAATCCGAATCAAATATTGGTTGAAGCCCTGGTGCGCTGGCACTCTATGGAGCTGGACTGGATTACACCCGATGAATTTATTCCGCTGGCTGAACACACGCCAGCAATAAATGACATCACCTATTGTGTGCTCGCAGAGAGCAGTGCCTTTTATCAGGCGCTGTCAGAAAAAAGTGTTTTACTCGAAAAAATAGCGATTAATGTCTCTGCGTCGCAGTTGACCAATTCGGTATTTACAGATTTGTTTTTTGACTGGATCAAGGAATATAAACTACCAATAAACAAGATCTGCCTGGAGTTGACTGAACGACAGATGGTTCAAAATGCCGAACAATGCAGGGCACAAATCAACCGATTACGCAGCAGGGGTATAAAAGTAGCACTTGATGATTTTGGAAGTGGATACTCATCTATCACCCATTTACTCGATTTTCCAATGGATATCCTCAAACTTGATCGCGCACTAATCGATCACATTGATAAAAATCCACGCAACCAGGCTTTGGTTGCAGGAATCGTCGAAATGGCCCACCGGCTGGATATGGAAGTTGTAGCAGAAGGTATAGAACGCGAGGAAGAATATCAAAAAGCCGTGGAGCTAGGATGTGATTTTCTTCAGGGTTATTTTCTGGCCAGACCCATGTCGGCTGATGATGCTGTATCCTTGCTGTCTGATAAAGAAAAGGAATAGCAGTTGTTCAAAGCAGCTGAATTGAAACATGCTGTCTAACTTGTGGTACTCAAATAGCGTTTTGGCGTTTTGCCAAAGTTTCGTTTAAACATCGCGATAAAAGCACTGGTACTGTTATACCCCAGTTCTAGAGCAATAGTCGTCACGCTATCACCCGAGACCAGCAGTTCGAGAGCGCGATGTAGTCGTCGTTGCTGACGCCATGCCCGAAACGACATGCCTGTTTGTGCACTGAATAGTCGACCTAAGGTTCGTTTACTGGCTCCGACTTCCCAGGCCCATTCACCAAGATTACGCGAATCGGCAGGATTCGTAATCAGCGATTGCGTGACACGAAGTAAGCGTGAGTCTGTTGGCATTGGGAGGGCGAGCGAAGCTTCTGTCTGCATACTTATCTGGTCAAGAATCACCGATATGGTCCGTGACTGAGGGCTATCTGGTTGATAGCTGGAGCCTGACGCAACCGCACTCAATATTAACTCGCGTAACAGTGGCGTAATCTGAAGGACGCAAACTTTAGTCGGCAGATCTGCTGCACAGGAATCAATATACAAAGGTCGCATAGAAACATCGCTACGAGCATCAATACTGTGCTCAACACCAGCCGGAATCCAGACTGCGCGTTGTGGTGGAACAACGTATGAAAATTTCTCGGTAGTGACAGTCATAATGCCATGGCTGGCATAAACCAATTGTGCCCACCGATGATGGTGAAATGGCACAGTTTCCCCTTCTGTCAAATCATGCCCATAGGCTACTACCGTCTGAGGAAGTTTAGATTTGTTTTTATCCTTGCTGGACAAAACTGCTGTTTGGCGTGATTGCGGCATAATTTGGCTTATTATCATGAATACGCCATTCTATCTTTAAATATAATGTCGGCATAGTCAATCAGAGCGCTTTGCCCATGAATCGCAACAAAATCAAATTTCTTTTCCTGAACATCGGTCACTTTCTGGTTCACCTGTTCATGCTGATTTTTGCATCTGTGGCAGCATTACGGCTCACTATCGACTGGGATATAAGCTACGCATCGCTAATCCCCTATGCTACAACCAGCTTCGTTGCATTTGGGGTCTGCGCACTATTGGCCGGATGGCTTGCAGATAAGTGGAGTAGAGAGGGAATGATGGTGATTTTTTTCATTGGAACCGGTGCGAGTTCGGTGCTTTACAGTATGGCGAACAACCCATTTCAAATTGCTGTGGGTCTAACATTTATTGGAGTGTTCGCGGCAATTTATCATCCTGTTGGTATCGCCATGGTCGTAGAGGGGCGAAGAAAAATGGGACTCCCTCTGGCAATCAACGGTGTATTTGGCAATATGGGCATTGCGAGCGTGACTCTCCTGACCGGATTCCTGATCGACACATTGGGCTGGCGCGCGGCATTTATCGTTCCTGGTGTAGTGTCAATATTGCTCGGCGTACTTTATTTATTGTTTATCCGCACAGAGCGACAGCCAGATGTTATCACTTCTGTTGTTGAGTTAAATAAAACCGAACCTACACCGGTACAGGGCAACAACTTGCTAAGATTTTTTTTCGTCATCCTCTTCACTACAGCGGTGGGTGGACTAATCGTTCAAAGCACAACATTTTCCCTTCCAAAAGTTTTTGAAGAGCGGCTCACTGATCTTGCAGGAACGGCAACCATGATTGGATGGTATGCATTCCTGGTATTTTCAGTAGCTGCTCTAGCGCAGCTGGTAGTCGGTTACCTGGTAGATAACTATTCGATACGGACTGTTTTTGCTGTTGTAGCGCTTTTGCAGGCTGTACTCTTTTCTATCGTGACGCAACTCAGCGGAATTGCAATGCTGATCGTCACAATCGCTTTCATGCTTGTTGTGTTCGGCCAGATTCCCATCAATGATGTATTAGTCGGACGTATAGTACGCAGTGAATGGCATAGTCGTGCTTTTGCGCTGAGCTACATAGTGTCTTTTACAGTAATGGCATTGACCGTCCCGTTGATTGCATGGATACACAGATCATGGGGGTTTAGCAGGCTATTTGGATTACTTGCGGTAGCTGCTTTGTTAATTTTCTTTGCTGTAATATTTTTACCCAATTTAGAAAAAGCTGCGTCACGCCGGTTTCTATCTGCAAAGTAGATTTAGTAAATGAACCATTGTTTAACCTCAGAATGTGATTATTTAAAATTACGTATTTCTTCCCCTTTTAATAATTGGCATTAATTTCCTGACAGCACTGGGGTACACTTGGATGACACACTAATTTTGGGTATTTATTTGTTTAATCTGAATGCAAAGCTGATTAACTGGCTACTATTGCTGTGCCTGATTTTGTTCTGGGGCACATCATTTATGTTCACTGCTATTTCAGTGGAAACTATTGACCCAATCTCAATCGTCTTTTTTAGAGTTTTGATTGGTGCAATAATTCTAACCATTGCTGTTTACATCAAAAGATTACAGCTACCATTTTCATTGAATGCCTGGCTGATTTTCGTCTTATTCGGCATTGTCGGTAATTCTCTGCCATTTTTCCTTATCTCCTGGGGGCAACAAACGGTCAACTCAGGTATTGCGGGTATGATCATGGCTGTTATGCCGCTGATCACAATGATTTTGGCACACTATTTTGTCGAAGGAGAAGTACTCAGTCGTTATAAAATCTTCGGGTTTGTACTAGGTCTCAGTGGCGTAAGCATTTTGCTAGGACCCGTTTTTGAAGGAGGTTTCCACGCAGTAATCAGTGGCATGGCTATTTTTATCGCGGCAACCAGTTATGCCGTCAATTCCATCTTGGTCAGGCGATTACCTCGCTTCAACCCAATAGTCGCCGGTGCCGGTGTACTAATCGCAGCTAGCGTATTTGTATTACCAATCTGGTTATTTCAGCAGCATAACAATTTTGATCAGATCAGCCTTAGATCAGCCCTTTCCGTAGTCTGGCTGGGTATTGGTCCCACAGGAATAGCAACGATCATTCTGTTTTTAGTCATTGAACGTGCCGGCCCATCTTTTTTGTCCACCATCAATTATCTGATCCCGGTAGTGGCGTTTTTTGCTGGTGTCATGATCCTCTCTGAACCTATAGACAACAGCAGCATTATTGCACTTATAATCATTTTATTGGGTATTGCACTGACCCGATTTCGTTCTGCTCATCTCGCCAGATCTTGAACAACACTATGATGAAAATTAAAATTCCCCCAAACTATCCAATAACTGAAAATCGAATCGCACTCCAATTTTAACAGAGGACACACTAATGATTGCTGATAAGCCTTCAAACTGCGCATGTTGCGTAAGGCAAAAACACCCGTGAAAATCGTACAATGGTTACATCACCTGAACCCACGCAAGCTAACCGGCGAAATCCGTCGTCGCGGCCTATCGGGAACTGTCTCACTCGCTTTAGCCGCGATCACCTGTTATGGCACGCTTGCCCTGGTCAGCTTGATGTCCCTGCTTGGAGTGTCGTTAGCTATCAATGAAGGTATCTGGGCTGGCGGGATTATATTTTTTGCGATCATCGCAACTGTTATTATCGGATTGGGTAAACGTAAACACCATTCGATAAAGCCACTGATTACAGCGCTGATCGGCAGTGGAATACTGATCTATACCATGTACGTCAGTTACAGTATGCTTAGCGAAGCGCTCGGATTTATCATACTTGCAATTGCGACTTATTATGATTACAACCTGCGCCGCCTGTCAGGTGTAAAAACTTAAATTAACCAAGCAATGTTTTTTCAAAAGTATAGGTAGATAACTTGCTGTAACCTGCTCTGGTCACCTGGATCATATCTTCCAGCTTAACACCTTCTTTTTCACCCACGACACCCGAATAACTTTCCACGCAAAGCACCATATTTTCTTCTATCAAACCGTCATAGCCATGTTGCTCCCAGTCTTCCGGGTAATAAATTTTCGGGTATTCATCTGAATATCCAACACCATGGAAACAACAGGGATAACGATGAGCGCGGTAACGAGATTTTCGGTTAAAGGCGCTATCGCTGAGCTCCTTAAAACTAATGCCG
>Ga0256847_1000772_pt1 | contig 18582 bp, 20 predicted proteins | sample TeddybearmetaG_FD_189099 | JGI IMG/M metagenome (GOLD analysis project Ga0256847, IMG submission 189099) | Hydrothermal vent microbial communities from East Pacific Rise, Pacific Ocean - Teddybear | ecosystem: Environmental > Aquatic > Marine > Hydrothermal vents | place: Pacific Ocean: East... | reverse complement strand
GTTAAGGTCACTTGTCATTGTAATTTTAATTATCATTGACTAAAACATAATTTAATGCAACTTGAAGTGTTCATAAATAACTAAACTATTGTTTTTAAACAATAGTTATAATGCTCTTACCGTGCATATTGGGTAAAATAACGGCATTAATGTGATTTACTTGAATATTACCTAAACGGACTGTTTTTAAACGAGTTCGCCAGCCTTTGGTTAATCCATTGGCGGTATTTGAATAAGAAACGGTTTGTTTTTTTAACTGTAATTTATTAGCTAAGGTTTCACTCAGTGCCACAGTATGAGCCCCTGTATCAATTAAGAAGGTAACGGGAAACTCATTAATAAAACCACTTGCCACATAATGACCGTAGCTATTTTGTTGTAAAATAACTTCATTTGTTTGATTATTAATAATAACGTGTTGATTTGGATTATATTTTTTTTCTAAATAATTTTGCGCTAAAAAAAACAATAAACCTAGAAAAACAAACCAAAAACCGATCATTATTCCCCGACTAAATTTGGAAATAACGTGATCTATATCAGATTTTGGTGGCTTCAATGACGAGCTTTATCAAAATATTGACGATAAAAATTTAATAAGCTGTGTCCATTATGGCTAATATCAAAGATTTTCCAACCTGTTTTTGAGGGATAAAAACGGAAGTTTAAAATATCAGATTGTCCTTCAACTTCTTGTAATAAAACAGGGGCAGTGGCTTGTTCTTCTGTCACCTTTGTAATGGGTAAAAATTTTATTTGTGTTAAAGGATAACCTGTAAAGCGATCACTAATGGCGGTTAAAACCATTCTTTTAAATTGATAATTTAATCTTTGTTTTTGCTGTGGAGTTAAATAACGAAAATCTTTGCCTGTAGACCAACGAATTAAATAATCAAAATCAATATAAGATGCCATTTTTTGATCTAGGAAAAGAGCGACTTCATCAAAATTATTTTCTTTTTTTTGTAAAAGTTGAACCAGCTCGGTAATTAAATCTTCGGTAATTAAATCGGGACTATCAATAATAGATTCTATTTTAGTGGGCGTTTCTGCCCATAAATTAAAACTATAAAGACTGAATAAAAAAAAGAACACAATTTTTTTAAAATTAAATAACATCAAGTAACTTCCTCAAATAATAAATAGATAATAGGTTAACGGCGGTGTTGTCGTAAATAACGGGTTTTTCGAGGGCGAGATTTTTTTACTTTTTGACCTTCTGGAAATAAATAAGGAGCCAGTTCTTTGAGTGCTCGTTCATAAACTCGACGTTTAAAATAAACAACTTCTTGTTCGGGGGTTGAATAATTGACCCAACGATAAGCATCAAATTCGGGGGTTGTGGTGGTATTAAAACAAAAACGAGAGAAGTTGCAATCTACTTTAAGTAAGTACCAACGTTGTTTTTGTCCAATACATAAAGGGTGAGAATTTTGCCGAATATAGCGTTCAGGTAAGTCATAATGTAACCAGTTTTTAGTCACCCCCAACACTTCAACATGTTCCGCTGTTAGCCCCACTTCTTCTTCTAACTCACGGTGCATTGCTTCTAAAGGGGTTTCATTTTCTGCAATGCCGCCTTGGGGAAATTGCCATGAACTCTGTCCAATGCGCCGCCCCCAAAAAAGTTTCTTTTCGGCATTACTTAAAATAATTCCTACATTTAATCTATAACCATCAGCATCAATCATGCCGACCTCTTTTATTCTTTATTATTCTATAAGGTTATTTTTTCATAAAATGAACATTTTCTCAAGTCCGAAACAAAATGAAGTGGCTTTTAAGTTTTTGATACTTGACACTAAAAACAGTTCAAGGCACTATACCCCGCCTTAGCACTCCATTTAAGTGAGTGCTGATAAAATATTGAGTAATTAATGATAATAAATAAAAGATGAGTTTAGAATACGCATTAAACGAACGTAGCCAACAATTTCTAAGGGTACTTATTGAGCGTTATATTGAACAAGGCACCCCCATTGGTTCAAGAGCTTTATCCAAATTATCGGAAATTAATTTAAGCCCCGCGACCATTCGTAACGTGATGGCGGACTTAGAAAGTTTAGGCTTAATTAGCGCGCCCCATACTTCGGCAGGTCGCATTCCCACCATTGCAGGTTATCGTTTATTTGTCGATACCATGTTACAACTTGAAACCCCTAATTCTTTAGATATTCAAAAACTAACGGCAACCATAGCCCAAGATATTGATACCCATCATATTGTCGATAGCGCTTCTCACTTATTATCAAGTTTTACTCATATGGCGGGGGTTGTTACCTTACCCAAACGCGAAAAAGTGTTATTTCAACAAATCGAATTTTTATCTTTATCCGCTAAACGGGTATTAGTTATTTTAATTAATAATGATGGGGAAGTTCATAATCGGGTGATTGAACCCGCCCGCCCTTATAGTTCCGCAGAATTAATTGAAGCCGCCAATTGTATTAATCAAAATTATGCGGGCATGGATTTTGCCAATATGCGGACTTTATTGATTAAAGAAATGACCAAAGTACAAGGCGATATGGATAAAACCATGTCAAGAGCAGTCAAAATGGCGGGAAAAGCCCTTGAAAACACTCAAAATAGCAAAGAAGAATTTATTGTGGCGGGACGAGCTAATTTAATGGATTTTGGGGAATTTTCACAATTGGAAAATTTACGCGATCTATTTGAAACATTTAAACAAAAAAGTGAATTATTACATCTATTAGAACGCTGCTCTGATGCCAATGGCATTCAAATTTTTATTGGTGCTGAATCAGGTTATGCCCCGCTTGAACGCTGTAGTGTGGTGAGCGCCCCTTATTCGGTCGATGGTGAATTTGCAGGGGTTTTAGGCGTGATTGGTCCGACTCGAATGTCTTATAATCGGGTTATTCCAATTGTTGATGTCACTGCAAAAATTTTATCAAAAGCCTTGAAAACCCATTAATTTATCCCATCTTTCAATCTATCGCTTAAATCATTTAAAAAATTAATTATGACAAATAAAGACAATCCAACAGAAGTAGAAGAAGTAGAAACCGAAGCAGAAAATGAAACGGTTGAAACAACAGAAATCACCATTGAAAGTTTACAAGCAACTTTAGAAAAAACACAAACTGAAGCAGATAAACAACGTGATATTGCTTTAAGAACCGTGGCTGAAATGGAAAATTTAAAAAAACGCCAAAACCGTGAATTACAAAATGCCCATAAATTTGCATTAGAAGGATTTGTTAATGATTTATTAGGGGTTAGAGACACTTTAGAATTAGGTCTTAATGCCGCTCATGATGAAAATGCCAGTTTAGAAAAACTCACCGAAGGTTCTGAACTAACCCTTAAAATGCTGGCAGATGTTATGGAAAAATTTGGCGTCAAAAAAGTTGAATCAGAAGGACAAACCTTTGATCCTGACTTTCATCAAGCCATTAGTATGATTCCTAATAAAGAAGTTGAACCTAATACTATTTTACAAGTGGTGCAAGCAGGTTATACCTTAAATGAACGTTTAGTACGTCCTGCAATGGTGATTGTTTCACAAAATTAAAAAAATAAAGCGGCGGGCTTGAAAGTTAAATTCAATCCCCCATATAGCACTTAGATTAAAAAATAAATTCATATCTTTCGGAGAATAAAAATGGCTAAAATTATCGGTATCGACTTAGGTACAACAAATTCTTGTGTTGCTGTAATGGAAGGCGACACAGCAAAAGTAATTGAAAATTCAGAAGGTGATCGCACCACGCCTTCAATTGTTGCTTATACCGCCGATGCGGAAGTTTTAGTCGGTCAAGCAGCGAAACGTCAAGCTGTCACCAATCCTACAAAAACCTTTTTTGCGATTAAACGCTTAATTGGACGTCGTTTTGAAGATAAAGTGGTACAAAAAGACATTTCAATGGTGCCTTATAGTATTACAAAAGCAGATAATGGCGATGCTTGGGTTGAAGTTGATGATAAAAAAATGGCGCCGCCTGAAGTTTCTGCCAAAATTTTACAAAAAATGAAAAAAACCGCCGAAGATTATTTAGGTGAAACAGTGACCGAAGCGGTTATTACGGTTCCTGCTTATTTTAATGATTCACAACGTCAAGCAACCAAAGATGCGGGACGGATTGCGGGCTTAGATGTTAAACGAATTATTAATGAACCGACGGCAGCCGCTTTAGCTTATGGCATGGATAAAGCCAAAGGCGATCATACCATTGTTGTTTATGATTTAGGCGGCGGAACTTTTGATATTTCCGTGATTGAAATTGCCAATGTAGATGGTGAGCATCAATTTGAAGTGCTTTCAACCAATGGCGATACTTTCCTTGGTGGTGAAGACTTTGATATGCGTATTATTGACTTTATGGTCGAAGAATTCAAAAAAGAACAAGGCGTTGACTTACGCAATGATCCTTTAGCTTTACAACGTTTAAAAGAAGCCGCCGAAAAAGCCAAAATTGAATTATCAAATGGTCAACAAACAGATTTAAACTTGCCTTATATCACGGCGGATGCCAGTGGTCCTAAGCATATGAATATCAAATTAACGCGGGCTAAATTAGAATCTTTGGTTGAAGATTTAATAGCGCGTTCATTAGAGCCTTGTCGAATTGCTTTAAAAGATGCCGATTTAGAAGCCAGTGAAATCCACGATATTATTTTGGTGGGTGGTCAAACCAGAATGCCAAAAGTGCAAGAAGAAGTTGAAAAATTCTTTGGCAAAGCCCCTCGTAAAGATGTTAATCCTGATGAAGCCGTCGCAGTTGGCGCAGCCATTCAAGGTGGGGTTTTATCAGGCGATGTTAAAGACATTTTATTATTAGATGTCACGCCTTTATCGCTGGGTATTGAAACTATGGGCGGGGTAATGACTAAGTTAATTGAAAAAAATACCACGATTCCAACCAAGGCATCACAAACTTTTTCAACGGCTGAAGATAATCAAAGTGCTGTTACCGTTCATGTATTACAAGGTGAACGTGAAGTTGCTGCGGGTAATAAATCATTAGGGCAATTTAATTTAGATAGTATTCCAGCAGCCCCCAGAGGAACGCCTCAAATTGAAGTTTCTTTTGATATTGATGCCAATGGTATTTTAGATGTTTCTGCTAAGGATAAAGCGACAGGCAAAGAACAAAGTATTACCATTCAAGCTTCTTCAGGTTTAAGTGATGATGAAGTTGAAAAAATGGTTAAAGATGCGGAAGCGCATGCGGAAGATGATCGCTTATTCCAAGAATTAGTGGGATCTCGTAATGCAGCAGATCAATTAATTCATGCTTCTAAAAAATCATTAGAAGAATTAGGCGAGAAAGTAGAAGCGACGGATCGTTCTGCCATTGAATCTGCCATTAGTGATTTAGAAGGCGCAATGAAAGGCAATAATAAAGAAGCGATTGAAACAAAAACCAAAGCACTTGAAGAAGCTTTTGGAAAAATTGCCGCCGCTCAACAAGGCGGAGCAGGTTTTGATGCCAATGCCGCACAAGGCGCCGAACAAGCATCTCCTAAAGATGATGATGTTGTTGATGCTGAATTTGAAGAAGTGGATGATAAAAAATAAATTATTGATTCCTATTCTCGTTCCCACCGTCTCGGTGGGAATGCATAATCTATCATATTGAATTAAGTTAATTCCATACGATAAAGATCTTATGCATTCCCACGCAGAGCGTGGGAACGAGGGTTTCTCACATATTCCTTTTAAAAATTATAGCCACCTATTTCTATAGGTGGCTTTTGAGCTATAAGAACCATGTCAAAAGCTGATTATTACGAAGTCCTTGATGTTACAAAAACTGTTACTAAAGTTGAATTAAAAAAAGCCTATCGCCGTAAAGCAATGAAATACCATCCCGACCGCAATAGTGGGGAAGATTCAAAACAAGCCGAAGAACAATTTAAAGTCTGTAAGGAAGCTTATGAAATATTAAAAGATGAGCGTAAAAGAGCCGCTTATGATCAATTTGGTCATGCGGGCGTTGAACAACAAGGCATGGGCGGCGGTAGTAGAGGCGGTCATGGAGATAGTTTTAGTGATATTTTTGGCGATATTTTTGGCGGTGGGCGTCGTCAAAGAGTCCCCAAAGGCGCTGATTTACAATATAATTTAGAAATTGATCTAGAAGATGCGGTTGCCGGTAAAAAAGTCAAAATCCGTATTCCAACCCAGATCAAATGTGAACCTTGTAATGGCAGTGGCGCTAAAAAAGGCAGCAGCCCTAAAAAATGTTCAACTTGTGGCGGTATAGGACAAGTTCGGATGCAACAATCTTTCTTTTCAGTTCAACAAGCTTGTCCTAGTTGTCATGGACAAGGCACTGTTATTAGCGATCCTTGTGATGTTTGTCACGGTGTGGGTCAAGTTGAAGAATCTAAAACACTCTCTGTTGATGTTCCTGCGGGCGTTGATACAGGTGATCGAATTCGGTTAAGTGGGGAAGGTGGAACTGCACCAGAAGGCGGACAAGGCGGGGATTTATATGTTGATATTCATGTTAAACCTCATAAGTTTTTTACGCGTGAAAATCAACATTTATTCTGTGAAGTTTGTATTTCTTTTACGAAAGCGTGTTTAGGCGGTGAAGTTGAAGTACCGACTTTAACAGGAAAAATTAATTTAAAAATTCCCGCAGGCACTCAAAATTCAAAACAATTTAGAATTTCAGGAAAAGGGGTTAAACCTGTTCGAGGCGGTATGCAAGGGGACTTAATTTGTCAAATCCAAGTTGAAATTCCCGTTAATTTAACCGATGAACAAAAAGAATTATTGGTTAAATTAGATGTGCTAATTGATGGGGGTGGAGATCGTCATAATCCAAATTCACATTCTTGGCTAGGTGGTGTTAAAGGCTTTTTTGAAAAAATGGGATTATAAAAATGATACGGATCGCCATTGCAGGTAGTGCAGGTCGAATGGGCAGAATGTTAATGCAAGCTGCTTTTGAGTCAGATAAAACAAGGTTAGCAGCCGCCAGCGAAATGCCTGATAATAGTTTATTAGGCGCTGATGCGGGAGACTTAGCGGGCGTTGGCAAGCTTGATATTCAATTAGTCGATGATCTAGCCAAGGTGATCAATGATTTTGATGTCATTATTGATTTCACATCCCCTCAAGCGACTTTAAAAAATATTGAATTATGCCGTCAATATCAGAAAAAAATCGTGATTGGAACCACAGGCTTTAATGATCAGCAAAAACAACAAATTAGCGAGGCGGGAAAAGAGATTGCCCTTGTTTTTGCGGCAAATATGAGTGTTGGTGTTAATTTATGTCTTAAATTATTACAAACTGCTAGCCAAATTATTGGAGAAGAAGCCGATATTGAAATTATTGAAGCCCATCATCGCCATAAAGTCGATGCGCCTTCGGGAACGGCTTTAAAAATGGGCGAAGTGATTGCTGATGCGTTAGGACGGGATTTAAAAGAAGTCGCCGTTTATGGACGTCAAGGCATCACTGGCGCTCGAGATAATAAAACCATTGGTTTTGAAACCATTCGAGCGGGAGATGTCGTTGGTGAACATACCGTTTGGTTTGCCAGCGAAGGGGAACGTATTGAAATTACGCATAAAGCTTCCAGCCGAATGACGTTTGCTAAAGGCGCCATTCGTTGCGCTGTTTGGTTAGAGGATAAAGAAAAAGGGTTATTTGATATGCCTGATGTTTTGGGTTTTTAACTCAGTACATCAACCGTTAATAAAGTGCCATCAATGCCCGTAATCTTTATTTTAGTTCCAATCTCTGCATCTTCTCCCGCAATGCGCCAAATTGTATCATCCACATTAATAGAACCCCGTTGATCAATAATGGGGTTGACTAATGTAAAGGTGCGACCAATATATTGAGCCGCCCGCTGATTTAAAACGGGGGCATTGGGATCGTCTTGTTGTTTTTTAAGAATACTTTGCCCAATATAAACCGAAACAATACTCAAAATGGAAAATAAAAAAACTTGGATTTTCCAAGACATTTCAGGAAAAAGACTTAATAAAAGTCCCACAAGAAAGGCGGCAATACCAAACCATAATAGATAAAATCCTGGTGAGATCATTTCTAAAATAATAAAAATAATCCCCATTGAAAGCCAATGCCAAGTGCTAAGTTGATAAATAACTTCAACCATTATTATTTGCCTGCTGTTTTGCTAAAACTTCTTTAGAAATTTCGGCAATCCCCGCTAAAGAACCAATTAAACTAGAAGATTCTAAAGGCATCATAATTAATTTACTATTATCTGCGCTTGCAATCTCTTGTAATGCTTCGGTATAACGTTGTGCAATGAAATAGTTAATGGCTTGAACATCACCATCTGCAATCGCATCTGAAACCATTTTAGTCGCTTTTGCTTCGGCTTGAGCGGCTCTTTCCCGTGCTTCGGCTTCTCTAAAGGCGGCTTCTTTTAAGCCCTCTGCTTCTAAAATGGTACTTTCTTTTTCGCCTTGCGCTCTTAAAATGGCCGATTGACGATCCCCTTCGGCAATTAAAATCGTTGCCCGCTTATCCCGTTCAGCTTTCATTTGTCTCGCCATTGAATCAACCAAATCTAGAGGCGGGGTAATGTCTTTAATTTCAATCCGAGTAATTTTAATACCCCAAGGATCGGTTGCTTCATCCACCACTCTTAATAAAGAAGCATTGATTTGATCGCGTTTAGATAATAATTCATCTAATGACATCGACCCCATTACAGTCCGAATATTAGTGGTGGTTAAATTAAGAATGGCGTAACGATAATTACTCACTTCATAAGAAGCCCTAGATGCATCCAATATTTGATAAAAAACAATACCATCCACTGAAACCATCGCATTATCTTTGGTAATAACTTCTTGAGTGGGAACATCTAACACCTGTTCCATCATATTCATTTTATTTCCAATGCGATCAATCATGGGTAAAATAAAGGTAAAACCTGGTTGTAATGTACGAGTATAACGTCCTAATCGCTCAACGGTATATTCTAAACCTTGGGGAACCCGAGTAGCCCCCAAAAAAATCATAATTACCACAAAAACCAGTAAAATAATAATTGTTTCATTCATAATATTTATTTCCTTGATTAAAAGAGATTGATTAATTTAGTGTAGCAGACGCCTTAAATTATTTTAAGCAAATTGTTTTTCCAAATAATGTTATTATACCGAATTAAGATTAACCAACTCTTGATTTAAAACACTTATGACAATCACCAATAAAAAATCCGAAGAGTTACCTCCCACAATTCTTTCTCATTTAAAAGACCTTCCTAATTTATGCTCACTGATGGGATTGGCTTGCACTATATTAGCCATTTATTTTAGCATACTAGAAAATTATTATGCTGCGATGATCGGGATGGTTTGGGCGGTGGCATTTGATTGGGCAGATGGATTGATTGCCCGAAAAATGAAAGATCGAAGCGATAAGCAAGGATTTTTTGGTGGACAACTTGATTCATTAATTGATATTATAAATTATGGAGTCTCTCCTGCCATTTTGCTTTTAAGTTATGGAAAATTTGATCCTTTGTTCTTGCCTGGTGCCTTTATTATTATTTCTGCCAGCGCCCTTCGATTAAGTTACTTTAATACATTTGGACTCTCTAATGGCACACAATACACAGGAATGGCACTTGATAACAATAATATACTGCTTGTTTTTATATTTATGTTTGAAGGTATATTTAGTCACACTTTATTTTCCGTTATCCTTTATATAAGTTGTTTAGGACTTGCGGCATTAAATGTTTCACAAATTAAAACACCTAAACTTTCTGGAAATATCATTCATGTTTATATTCTGACGATTTATACATTAGGCATAACAGGTATCTATAGCTGGAAACTTTTATAGATAAGATTAAAAAATAAACTAATAGGAACTTTTAACATGATACTCGTTTATACCCTCGGCACCTTTGATTTATTACATGTAGGACACCTTGCATTACTAGAATATTGTAAGACGTTAGGTGATACTGTTGCCGTTGGAGTTGCCTCTGATAAGGTGGTAAACTCTTACAAACCTCATGTTCCTGTGATTCCACTTGTTCAACGAATGAAAATGTTAAAAGCATTACGATGTGTTGATATTGTTCGTCCTTATTACGAACTTGAATATGTCTCTATATGTAAAACATTGAACCCTGACATTTTTGTCATTGGAGAGGACTGGGGAAATCAACAACATAATATTGATGTAGAAAATTATTTGAAATCAAATGGGAAAAAAATTATTCAAATTAATTATGACCCACAAACATCCTCAACTGAAATAAAACAAAATGTGATATCTCAATATAATAAAGCATAATCAAAGAAAGACTTGTTTTATATAAAGCGCAAATTCATCTGCTTCCATAAATTTAAAAACTCTCTGCTTTCTTTTTTCTTGTCCATCTAGCCCAAAAAATAAAATAGCAGGTGGAGCGGGAATTTCAAGATGGGCTTGTAAAGCAATATCAAATTCATCATTCTTAGTCACATCTGCTTGTAATAAAACTAAATTAGCTTGTTGATAAGCTTTGCCCATAATGGGTTCAAAAAAAGTATAATTTTCAAATTGTTTACAATAAACACACCAATCCGCATAAAAATCTAACATCACATTTTTACCCTGTTGATTGGCTTCTTTTATGGCTTTATCTAAGTCTTCAATGGTTTTAATTTGTTTAAATTCAATGGCGGAACTGCTCGCATTTACAGAATTATAATTGCTGGTTTGAAAAACATTACGTAAGGGTTGGCGCATATTTTTACTGTCCATAGCAACCCCAATTAACATTAAAATACCATAAATTAAGATAACAACGCCCAATCCTTTCCATAATTTAAACCATCCCGAAGCGGTTTTATTAATGGGTTCTAAAGCGCCTAAATAAACACCTGAAACAATTAATAACATTGCCCATAGGAATAAAGCAACCGCAGCAGGAACAATGCGTTCAAGCATATAAATTGCAAGGGCTAACATCATGACCCCAAAGCCTGCTTTAACTGCATCCATCCAAGCCCCTGCCCGAGGTAATATTTTACCCGCCGAAGTGCCAATTAATAATAATGGCGTTCCCATTCCTAAGCCCAATGCAAATAAAGCAACACCACCAAAGAAGGCTTCTCCTTCTTGGGCGATATAAATTAATATAGCTAACAAGGGTGCTGTAATACAAGGACCTACAATTAAAGCAGATAAAACACCCATAACAGCAACCCCTAAATAATTTCCGCCTTTTTGGCTATTACTTAAATTATTTAGTTTTGACTGCCAACTGGCGGGCAATTGCAAACTATAAAAATCAAACATGGCAAAAGCCAAAGCAATAAAAATTAAAACAAAAATGCTGATAATAAAGGGATTTTGGAATGTCGCTTGCAAATTAGCCCCTGACGAACCCGCAATAACGCCAACAACCGCATAGGTTAATGCCATAAATAACACATAAATAAAAGATAAATAAAAGGCTTTTTTAGTCGTTATTTTATCGCCCTGCCCCGCAATAATACCCGCTAAGATCGGAATCATCGGGAAAACACAAGGCGTAAAAGCCAATAAAATCCCTAGACCGTAAAGAATCAATAAACTCCAAAGTTTACCTTCTGTTTTTAATAAATGGAGCAGCCCTTGTTCATCTAATTTTGTGATTTCAGGAGAAGAAGATATTGGAACTCCACTGGTTGCAATAAAAGCGGGTAAACTAACTTTAATTGTTTTACGCACAGGTGGATAACAAATTCCTCGTTCAGCACAGCCTTGATAACTAATTTTTAATTCAATTTCGGTACTGGCTTCCTTGCTTCTTTTAAGTGGCAAATCAAAGTCTAATTCATGTTTATAAACTTCAATATCTCCCATTTCGCCATCAGGACGAACAGTATTTTTTTTAATAACAGGTTTGGGTAACTGATAATCTGCAATTTGAATTTCTTTATTATTAAGAATTTCGACTTTTACTTTGTCATAATACAAATAAGTCTTATCTGCAATGCGCCAGTTTAAATTAATATGTTGGGCATCTTTCACTTCGGCATTGAATTGATACGCTTTCTCAACAGGTAAAACAGGATCATCTGTTGTATCCCCAAAATCAAAACTATCTATTAATGAAGGGACATCTGCAGCTGCAAAATTAAATAAGCTGAGATAAAAGGGAACAATCAAAATTAAATATTTCATAAGATATTGGGAATAAGTGGAGTCATATTGAATTATATGACAGTGAATAATCACAAATTATCACATTATTAAAAAAAAAGATAAAATAATGATTGCGGGGTTATTAAATTTTAAGGTATATTCAATAATACGTTCTCTTCCAACCCCCCTTAAAATAAAAAAATGAGCACTTTTCCACAACAACATTCAATACAAGCCCCCTTGGCTTTATTGCGCTCATTTGTTTTTATTAATTTGCTTCTCCTGCCCTAAGGGGCTTATTAACTTGTTATATCACCTATTTTATTAGGTTAAAAATCATTTAAAAAAACACCTTAAAATTTTATTTTTGGAGAACAATTATGTCTACTGACAACTTAATTATATTTGATACCACTTTACGTGATGGCGAACAAAGCCCAGGGGCTTCAATGACCAAGGCGGATAAAATCCGCATTGCAGATGCGTTAGAAATTTTAAACGTCAATATCATTGAAGCGGGATTTCCTGTGGCAAGTCAAGGGGACTTTGATGCTGTTAAAGCGGTTGCTGAACGGGTTAAAAATTCAACCGTTTGTGCCTTAGCCCGAGCATTAGAAAAAGACATTGATGCAGCAGGAGAAGCCTTAAAAAATGCCAATAATGGGCGTATTCATACTTTTATTGCCACTTCACCCATTCATATGCAACAAAAATTAAAAATGTCGCCTGATAAAGTTTTAGAACAGGCGGTTTGGGCGGTCAAAAAAGCCCGAAATTATACCGATGATATTGAATTTTCAGCAGAAGATGCGGGGCGTTCAGATTTTGATTTCTTATGTCGCATTGTCGAAGCCACCATTAATGCAGGGGCTAAAACCATTAATATTCCTGATACGGTGGGCTATAATTTACCTCATCAATTTGGCGATACCATTGCACGTTTAATGGCAGCAGTTCCTAATGCTGATAAAGCCATTTTTTCAGTGCATTGTCATAATGATTTAGGATTAGCCGTTGCAAATTCATTATCAGCAGTGTTACAAGGCGCCCGCCAAGTCGAATGTACCATTAATGGCTTAGGTGAAAGAGCAGGCAATGCCTCATTGGAAGAAATTGTAATGGCAGTTAGAACTCGTCATGATTTATTTAGCTGTGATAGCCGCATTGATAGCACTCAAATTGTCAATTGTTCTAAATTAGTATCCAGTGTAACGGGATTTCCTGTGCAACCCAATAAAGCCATTGTGGGTGCCAATGCATTTGCCCATGAATCAGGCATTCATCAAGATGGCATCTTAAAAAATCGAGAAACTTATGAAATTATGCGAGCGCAAGACGTTGGTTGGTCAGAAAATCGCATGGTTTTGGGCAAACACTCAGGACGTAATGCGGTTAAAGATCGTTTAAAAACCTTAGGAGTTGAATTTAAAAGCCAAGAAAAATTAAATTTAGTGTTTGCCCGTTTTAAAGAATTAGCGGATAAAAAACATGAAATTTTTGATGAAGATATTTTAGCTTTAGTTTCAGATGCAACCACTGCCGCAAGAAATGAACGTATTAAATTAATTTCACTTAAAGCCCGTTCTGAAACAGGTGAATTACCTGCTGTTGATATAACGTTAAGTATTGATCAAATAGAAAAAACAGTCTGTGCTTCGGGCAGTGGCATTATTGATGCCGCTTATAAAGCCATTGAATCATTAGTCAACACGGAAGCCGAATTAACCCTTTATTCGGTTAATAATGTGACCAGCGGCACCGATTCACAAGGTGAAGTCACTGTACGTTTAGAATATGGGGGTCGTTTAGTTCAAGGACAAGGTTCAGATATTGATATTATTTTTGCCTCAGTTAAAGCATATATCAATGCTTGTAATAAATTAGTGGTGGGTGAAAGTACCATTCGAGATCATCCTCATGAGCATATTTAATAATCATCTAAAATATCAGTGCCTTCAGGTGGCTCAAAAATAAACAGCTTTTTATCTAATGGCGTATTACGTTTTTCATTATAAAAATTAAAACGAATACGCTGTTCTAGTTTATTTTCCATTTCAAATTTTTCAAGCAAACCATTTTTTGTAAAACTAATGCTTAACCAACGATATTTTCCTGTTTTTTTAGGCGTTAAAATGATTTTATTTTCTCCTAAAGGTTCAACATTGTATTTTTTTTCTAAAGCTTCTGGATTCAATAATATTTCAGCAGGCGTCCCTCGAACAGAGAGCCTTTGAAAAGAAGAAGAAGCTTGTTCTAAATCTTCATCATAAATCCAAATATAAGTTCCATCCGCAATAATGGTTTGTTTTTGAGGGCTGGTATATTCCCAACGCAGTTTATTAGGACGGGATAAATAAAGTTTGCCACTTGAAACTGAATTTAATCGTCCATTTTGTTCTAAAACTTGCTGTTCAAAAATAATTTCTAAGGTTTTAATCTCTTGCAATCTATTTTTTAATTGTTCCGCTACTTTGGTATTATTTGCCAAAGTTTGGTTTGATAAATTAACTAAAAAAAAGAGAAAAATAAAGGGAATTTTTTTCATATTAAGAAAAGGCATTTGTAAATAATTACTCTGACAACAAGGCAAGTTCTTTAGTTTACAATTGAAATAATAAAAAAGCCCGCTATAATTTTATTTTTAATATTAAATTGAATTATTATGCTCATAAAAGCAAAACTTAAAGCCTTTCTAATCCATTTAACCTTGAGTGCCTTTGTTATTGGTTTACTCTTATTTCTTATTTTTACCGTTTGGTATGATTATCCCGCCCCTTATTTTCAAGTTTCAGGGCTTGAACAATTCTTTTTGATTTTAGTCGGAGTTGATTTAACCTTAGGTCCTCTACTTACATTTGTTGTTTATAAACCCCTCAAAAACACCTTAGTCTTTGATCTTTCAGTCATTGCAATTTTTCAAATAATGGCTTTGAGTTATGGCGTTTATAGTGCTTATCAAGTTCATCCTGTTTATATTGTTTATTCTGAAAATAGTCTCGTTTTAATGTCAGCTCAAAAGATTGCTCAAGATCAGGAAAAATATGATAAATTTTTTAAAGTTTCTACCTTTGGTAAACCAACTTTAGTCAATGCTAAAATGCCAACAGATATGAATAAAGTTCGGGAGCTGGCTTTTGGTAATGCATTTGATGGGGATGATTTACAGTTTCATCCTGAATATTATGAACCTTTAAAAGCAATTAATCAGAAATTATTTGTTAAGCAAATTACCATTGAGCAAATTAAAGCAAAACCAAAAACGACTGAAATACTTTCTAAATTTTTAATTGACCACAAAGTAAAAGAACAACAATTAGCCTTTATCCCTTTAATTGGTAATAAAAAAAACATGTTATGGGCCTTTGATCGAGAAACCCATCAACCGATTGGTTTAATCGACATCGATCCCTACCAACATTTAGGCATGTATTAGTAATAATTGATTGAATCTTCCTTTATTATATGGTAAAAAGCACCGCTTCCCATCATATTGGGAATAATTCACACGCAGATCGACACAATCATCAGGGTGCTTTTGTTATTAATCATAAAAGTTGCTGATTGGGGTTTGCGGAGGTCTAACCCTTAATAAATAAATATCGGAGTTACAAATGAGTAAAGTTAGTATGCGCCAAATGCTTGAAGCAGGCGTTCATTTCGGGCATCAAACCCGTTATTGGAATCCAAAAATGGCCCCTTATATTTTTGGTGCACGTAATAAAATTCATATTATCAATCTTGAATCAACCCTTCCTCTTTTCAATGATGCCTTAAATTTTATTGGTAAATTATCAACCAATGGCGGAAAAATTCTTTTTGTCGGTACTAAACGGGCTGCTCAAAAAGTGATTAGAGAAGAAGCAGAACGCTGCAAAATGCCTTTTGTTGCTCATCGTTGGTTAGGTGGTATGTTAACCAATTATAAAACCATTAATAAACGCGTTAAACGTTTAAAAGATTTAGAAGCGATGGTTGAAGATGGTTCAATGGAACTAAAATTTAGCAAAAAAGAAGGCTTGGGTTTACGTCGTGAACTTGAAAAATTAAACCGTAGCTTAGGTGGCATTAAAGATATGCGCGGTTTACCTGATGCCCTTTTTGTCATTGATGTAGGTCATGAAAATATCGCGGTTTCTGAGGCAAAGAAATTAGGTATTCCTGTTATTGCTGTAGTTGATACCAATAATAAAGTGGATGGCGTTGATTATGTTATTCCTGGTAATGATGATGCCATTCGCGCCGTCCAACTGTATTTACAAGCTGCCTCGGCTGCTGTTTTAGAAGGACGGGTTTTAGCCGCTCAAGTCGCCAATGCTGCCGCTGTTGAAGCAGCAGAAGCGGAAGCTGCTGAGAATGAGAATGACGATGAAGTCGAAGGCGAAGGCGAAGAAGGCGAGCAAGCAACAGAAGCTGGCGAAGAATAAGCACTTATAATTATTTAAAAATTTGAGGAATTCAGATTATGGCAATTACTGCCTCAATGGTTAAAGAACTGCGCCAGCGTACTGGTTCAGGTATGATGGATTGTAAAAAAGCATTGGTTGAAACAGATGGTGATATTGAAAAAGCCATTGAAAATATGCGTAAATCAGGTGCCGCGAAAGCAGAAAAAAAAGCAAGTCGTATTGCGGCTGATGGCTTAGTTATTATTAAAGTTTCAGAAGATGCTAAAAAAGGCGTGGTTCTGGAAGTTAATTGTGAAACTGATTTTGTTGCTAAAGATGAAAATTTCTCATCTTTTGCTAATGCGGTAGCACAACGAGCACTTGAAGCAAATCCTGCTGATATTGATGCGTTACTTGCTTTACCTTTACATGAAGGAGAAGCAACCACCATCGAAGAAACTCGCCAAGCTTTAATTTCTAAAATTGGCGAAAATATGAATGTTCGTCGTTTTAAAATTATTTCAACAGAACATCATTTAGCCCATTATCTACATGGGGTTAGAATTGGTGTTTTAATGGAAATGCAAGGGGGAGATAATGAGTTGGCACGGGATGTTGCAATGCATGTTGCCGCTCAAAACCCACTTTGCTTGGCTGAAAGTGATATGTCTGCCGAATTAATTGCAAAAGAGCGGGATATTATTGAAACCAAAGCCAAAGAAAGTGGTAAACCTGATAATATTATTGAAAAAATGGTGGATGGACAAATACGTAAGTATTTGGCTGAAAGCACTTTATTAGGTCAAGCTTTTATTAAAGATCCTGATGTCACTGTAGCAAAATTAGTGGCAAATAAAGAGGCTGAAATTCAAAGCTATATCCGTTTTGAAGTGGGTGAAGGAATTGAAGTTAAAAAAGAAGATTTTGCTGCGGAGGTTGCTGCTGCAACTAAAGTGTAATTTATAACCACTGTTTTGACTTTTCACCTGCCACTTCTTCAACATAACGTGGCACTAAATAGCCCGATAATTGATTACGTAATTGTAAAATAATTTTTCGGGCTTTTTTATCACTGACTTCAAAATGCGCTGCTCCCGCCACTTTATCTAATTTATGTAAATAATAAGGTAAAATATCCGCATCAAAACAAGCTTCACTTAATTTTGCCAAAATCTCACTTTGGTCATTAATGCCTTTTAATAATACCGCCTGATTTAATAATAAAACATTAAGCTTAACCAAAGGTCGTAATCGTTTTTTCAAAACAGAGGTTATTTCTTTGGGATGATTTAGATGTAAAACAAAAATATGTTTAAAGCGACTTTGTTGTATTAAATCAATCAATCCTTGATCAAGACGATAAGGTAAAACCACAGGAAAACGACTATGCCACCGAATGCGTTTAATATGCGGAATTTTGTCTAATTCGTCCAATAAAAAAACCAATCGTTGATTGGATAAACACAAGGGATCGCCGCCACTTAAAATAATTTCATTTAAATCCGTTGCCGTTGTTAAATATTCAATGGTTTGTTGCCATTGTTTTGCCCCCGCATTTTCATTTTGATAAGGAAAATGCCGTCGAAAACAATAACGACAATGTACCGCACAAGCGCCTGTACTAATAATTAATCCCCTTCCCTGATATTTATCTAAAATTCCTTGGCTTACTTTGGCATTTAAATCGCCTGTTGGATCTTGACTAAAACCCTCAATAGCTTCCATTTCTAAATCCAATGGTAAAATTTGTTTTAATAACGGATCGTTTATATTATTTTTATCCATTAAATCGACATAATATTGCGGAACCCGTAAAGGAAATTGCTGACAAGCTTTAAGCGCGCCTGCTAAGTACTGCTTCGATAAATTAAGTTGTTTTAATAATTGAGCGGGATCCGTGATGGCATTGGCTAATAATTTTTGCCAATTTTTTTCTAGATTAGAAGGGGGGGAACAAGGTATGATAGCGGCTTTTATCGTTTTAATATTTGAGGATGGCATGGCAAGTTATAGTACAAATGAATTTAAAGGGGGTTTAAAGATTATACTCGATGGCGACCCTTGTTCTATTATTGAGAATGAATTTGTCAAACCAGGTAA